>ENA-ORSK01000488-ORSK01000488.1-human-gut-metagenome-genome-assembly--contig:-NODE-488-length-40543-cov-7.571305_pt1 | contig 40543 bp, 45 predicted proteins | sample MGYA00242192_ERZ509159 | MGnify/ENA primary metagenome ERZ509159 (study PRJEB26280, sample SAMEA2338663) | human gut metagenome | biome: human gut; feature: human-associated habitat; material: faeces...
TTGCATGTGTTAAGCACGCCGCCAGCGTTCGTCCTGAGCCAGGATCAAACTCTTGAGTTTAATCTGACTTATTCTCGTTGGCTGTTATCTCTCTAACAGCCGCCGGCGAATTCTCTCTCTTTTATTGACTGTGTTTTTTTTCGCTATCTCTATTCACTTTTCAAGCTTCTTTTTACTGCCGCTCCCCGCGACAGCCTATTTAGTCTACCAGATCAGACCACTTATGTCAATAAAATTCGCTAATTTTCTTCAATGAATTTTCGACGTAAACAATGTGACACAATCATGTCAACCGAGACTGCAAGCGTCAAGCAAGGGCATAAAGCTCTCCATTTCCCTTTTTGCGTCGGCGATTTTTTGCTCGGCCTCACGCAGGAAATCGGCGTCCTTGATGCTGCCCGTGTTAATATTGACATTGTAAACTGCGCTCCAAATGCACGCCAAAAGCATACGTCCCGCCACATATCCGTCCGAAACGACGTTTTTGTCTCCGCGCTCTATGCTCGTCCGCGCCAGCGGCAAAAGCTTTACGCATATATCGAGCGTGTCGAGCGGCGGTTTGCAGGCCTTTTTGCAGGCTTCGGAAATGCCAAGCACGCGGGCAGCCTTTTCCCCGTCGGTGGATTTAGGCAGCTTATACGAATTTATAACTATTCCGAAAGCCTCCGCGTCGAGGTCGATGAGCCTTAAAAGCTCGTCCTGATAATTCTTTGCCACAAGCACCGTTTTTACAAGCTCTTTGTCCACGGGCTGTTCTTTTTTCAGCATTTTGTTGGTTGTTACGTTGCACACCATCTGAATAAGCCCCGCCGCAATCGCCCCGTTGAGCGCGGCGCAGCCGCCGCCGCCGGGCGTAGGCTCCGACGAGTTGAGCTTGTCCAAAAAATCGGGTATTGCCAAATCTCTCAGCATTTTTAAATCTCCTTTTCCGCTATTATATATTTTCGCGCTTGTCAAGTCAATCGAAATCCAGCCGCCGACGGGTTTAACCGCACCCGCGCCGCAAGCATAAAATAATACGAGGGGTTGGATACATAGTTTTGCTATGTAAATTTTTCGGAGGTATATTTCATGAGCTGTTGTATTTTTCAATTTCTGACGGGCTGCCGCTGCTGCAACCGTATCTGCTGCCAAAGACGTCAACGCCCCGTATGCAATTTAGGCAGCCTTAACTTTATTCCGTCGGTGTCGCGCCCGACTGCTACGCAGGAGCTGCGCAGCGTTCAAGCCAATCTTTCGACGGGAGCGGGAGTTGTGCTGTCGCCCGGCGAAACCATAGGCTTCGACTCGTTAATCGCCAATCAAAACAAAAACATTTTTTACGACTACACTACGGGCGAGCTTGTGATAAACTCAACGGGCAATTTTCTTGCAAGCTGGTGGGTAGGCATAGGAAGCGCCGCAGGCAGCACGCCGTGCGTGTCTGTGTATCAGAACGGAGGCAGCATAGCCGCCTCATGTCTGCCGTCCTCCTCGGGACAGCTAAGCGGCTCGGCGGTCGTTACGGTTGCATACGCGCCCGCAAGAATAAAGCTTGTCAACACAAGTCCTTTCAATGTTACGCTTTCAAGCGGCACGGTTCAGGCGGGCTTGGTGTTGACGCAGATTTACTGAACGAAAAAGCCGCGTTTAAACGCGGCTTTTTTAAACAAAAGAATCAGTCTACCGTTTTCAGCGAAGCGTTCATGTCTGTTTTTATTATTTTGCGGCATAAAAGAGCCATGACCACGGCGGAAAAGAGCAGCGACAAAACGGCGGTGCCCAGCCAAGAATACCAATGCATATCCGCAATGGAGCCGAAATCGACGTAATTGAATACAAACACCGAAAAACCGTACCCCAAGGGTATTCCGAGCGCGGTGCCTATAACGGACAGCACGGTAATTTCACGGAAAATGTAACCGCATACCTCGCCGCTTTTGTAGCCAAGCACCTTCAAAGTGGCGATTTCTCTCTTTCTCTCCTCTATATTTATATTTGTAAGATTGTAAATTACCAGTATGCTGAGCAACGCGGCGCATACAATCAGCACCGCCGATATCGAGGTCATGGAGCTTGTGGAGCCTGCGCCCTCTGTTTTTTCCAGCGCGATGCTCGAATCGTACAGCCCAAGCCCCGCGAACACAAGCGCGGTCGAGCCTGCAATGGAGACGACGGTAAGGATGAAATTGCGCGCATACCTGAAAAGATTTCTGTAAGTGGATTTGTATTTGAAGGACATCCTCTTCCAGATAAAGCCTATGCGCTCCAAAAGAATTTTCTTTCCCGGCTTGGGAGATTTGGGGCGCAGAAGCGCGGCGGGCTTTTCATTTGTCATGGACGAAACGACTCTCCACGTCACAAGCAGCACCGCCGCAAGCATACAAAACACCGATATTCCGCCGAACACCCAAGAAATTTCGTTGGTTAAGGGAGGCATACGGAACGCAAAGGAAAACGCTTTGCAGATGAGGTAGACCAAAAGGTTTGTTATTCCCAAAAATCCGCACAGCGAGCCTATAATACAGCTGAACATGGAGAAAAACAAATATTTGAACATGATTTTTCCGTCGTCGTAGCCCAGCGTTTTGTAGCACCCGATTGCAGACCTTTCCTCCTCGGCAAGCCTCGTCATGGTTGTGGAAATAACCAAAACGGAAACGCCCACAAAGAAAACGGAAAAAATTATGCTTATGTTGTAAACCTTCTGCGCGTATTCCTCGTACATCGCGGAGCTGAAATTTTCGCGCAGCGTGAGAAACACGACGTCTTGCGCGGAGTCGCCCAACGCCGCGGCAAGCTCTTTTTTAGCGTCCTCAACGGCGGAGTCGTATTTTTTGGAAAACAGCTTGTGCCCGTGAGCGGATTCTACCCTTACATACAAATCGCTAGTCACGGGCATAAAGGAAAGCGCGCTGTCAAAGTAAAAAACCGCGTCGATATATGTGTCCGCGTCCGTCAAAGACGGCTCTTCCTCCTCGGAAAACATAAGCGGGTTTACCACAACGCCGCTGACGGTAAAATCCCTGCCCATATAGGACACCGTGTCCCCCACCCGATAAGCGGCGAAATATCTGCTTTCCCTTTCCACGACCATTTCCGCCGCAGTTGAAGGGAATTTGCCCTCCACAAGCTCAAGCCTGTTCAGATTGAGCTCCGACAGCGGCATATACTGTATGCGCACCGTTTTGCCGTCCGCTTGAGCGTCCATAGCCGTAACGGGCATAAAAGAAAAATCGTCGGAGAGGTCTTTGAGCGCGTCAATCTGCGCCTGAGAAAACCCCGCTGTCGATTTGAGAATCAGGTCGGGCACCGCCCTGTCCGAATAATATTTGTCCAGCGTGCCGATAAGCTTCGGCTTGACGGAACCCAGCCCCGTCATAAATCCGATTCCGAGCGCGATTATTGCCGTGACCGCAAGAAACCTGCCCAGATGCTGCCTGAGCATTCTGAAAAGAGTTTTTGAATAAGCCTTCAACTTTTATTCCTCCCTTTTTCGCCGCTCACCACTCTATGTCTTCCACCGCTTTGGGCGACGGATTGAGCTCGATTTTCTCCGCCTTGCCGTTTTTAATATATACCACCCTGTCCGCCATGTCCTTCAACGCGCTGTTGTGCGTGACGATAATGACAGTCTTTTTTTCCTCCTTGCACATATCCCGCAAAAGTTTAAGCACCAGCTTTCCCGTGCCGTAATCCAGCGCGCCGGTAGGCTCGTCGCACAAAAGAATTTTGGGATTTTTGGCAACCGCGCGCGCTATGGAAACGCGCTGCTGCTCTCCGCCCGACAGCTGCGCGGGAAAATTGCCCGCTCTTTCCGTCAGACCTACCAGCTTCAACGCCTCGTCGGGCGACACGGCGTTTTTGCATATTTCCGTCGCAAGCTCTATGTTTTCGCGCGCGGTCAGGTTGGGCATAAGATTGTAAAATTGGAATACAAACCCGACGTCGTGTCTGCGAAACAGCGTAAGCTGCCTTGAATTGAGCTTTGAAAGGGACACGCCCGCAACGGTTATTTCCCCCGACGTCAAAGTGTCCATTCCGCCAAGCAGATTGAGCAGAGTGGTTTTTCCCGCGCCGCTTGGCCCCAGAATAACCACCAGCTCGCCCTCGTCTATTTCAAAGCTCATGCCGCTTAATGCGTCGACCGAGGTTTCTCCCATGCGATAAGTTTTTGTTACGTCGTTAAATTGGACGAAATGAGCCATATTCAACCTCCCGCTCCGTTATCCGAAAATATTATTCCCATTTTCTCGCAAAAACCGAAGAATTTTTCTTTTGACAAAAACTGCGGCGTTCTGCATTGACTTTCCCATCTGTTCACCGTGGCAAAGGATACGCCGAGCTCCTTTGCAAGCGCCTCCTGCGTCAGCATGAGCTTTGCGCGAAGATATTTGACCTTTGCGGCAAAGGGAGCTTCATTCAAAATTTCGTTCATATATAGATTATAACATCTCATAACATTTGTTGCAAGCGGGAGAGAATGCGCTCGCAAAAAACAGACAAAACAAAAAAAGTGTGCATTTTTAATTGTGCAATTTTTAAACAAAAAAGCCTTTATCTTTCCGATAAAGACTTAACAACGATTTTTCAGTCGGGACGTTCCTTCCTCGAAAGCAGATAATCCAGCGAACAATTTAGCTCCCGCGCCGACCTTACCACCAGCGCCATTTCGGGAAACTTTTTTCCGGAAAACCAATTTTCCACCGTCGCCGCTTTGACTCCCATCATTTCGGCGTATTTCTCTTCGGAAACGCCCTTGCTTTCAAGAAGCTCCTTTACCCGCAGGATATAATTGAATTTAAGCCTGTTGAGGGGCACGCTCAGCCGTCCGCCGCTTCCGCGCCCGTCAGACAATCCCACGACGTAATCCGCAGAGACGTCCAAAAGCTCGCACACCTTGACCAACGAATCGTATCTCGGGTAATACTGTCCGGCGAGCCAGGTTTTTACGGAGTTTTTGTCTGCGGGAATCCTGTTGGCAAACGCCTTGACGCCCCAGTTTCTTTCACGCATAAGCATTTTGAGCCTATGAGCAGTCACTTCTGTCGACATATATTTCTCCTGACGCATTTATTATGTTCCGTATTTGAATAAGAGCCTGAAAAAAAGACAAAAAATTTGACGAAAAAAACGATTTTTTGCCTTTCGCCTCAAAACAAAAAAGCGAAACGGCACGTCGTTTCGCTTTTGTAAAATTCTACGTCAATCCGCAGCGTTTGCGGGCGCGGTGTAAACGCGGGCGTTCAGCTCCTGATTGAGCATATACAGACCTTTGGAATCTCCCCCGAAAAGCTTCATCTTTTTGATGAGGTCGTCGGCGTTTTTCTCCTCCTCGCCCTGCTCCTTGACAAACCAATCGAGGAACTGCATGGTTTTGAAATCCTTTTCGTCAAACGCGGCGCGATAAATTGCGGCAATCAGCGACGTAACGTATTTTTCGTGTTCAAGCCCCGCCTCCAAAGGACACATATGCGTTTTGTACTCTTTGTCGGGCTTGGCAATTTCACCGAAGGTTACGCGCACACCGTTGTCTATGAGATAGCGGCGGAGCATAAGCGCATGGTCGCGCTCCTCCTGCGCCTGAATTTCGTACCAATGGGCAAAGCCGTCAAGCCCCTCGTCCTCGTAATAATTGGCGAAATCGAGATAGAGATATGCGGAATAAAGCTCCTTGTTGACCTGTTCGTTGAGCATATCCGCAATTTTTTTGTTAAGCATAAATATACCTCCGATACTATCCTGTGCAAAAATTATACAACCGCGCCGCAAAAAAAGCAAGGAAAGAAAGGTATGTTTATTTTACAAATTCGACGTATATGTCGCCGTTGTTGCAATCGGCAAAAAACTCCTTGTCGCCGCCCTCCTTGCTCAACGGCAGATTGCAGTCACCCTTTTTGATTTTGCAGGAAACGGAAAATTCGTCCAAGCCGCCCGCGACGGTGCCGCGAATGTCTCCGTTTTTGGCTTTGAGGCTTATCTTCCCGCCCGCGCCGACGCGCTCGAAAATTACGTCGCCTCCGTTGGAATAGAGATTTATTTCCTCCGAAACGTCGATACAGGATACCTTTATGTCCCCGTTGGTCGTGCTTGCATTGAGCGCGGCAAGCAGATTTTCGGGGACAAGCACCGTTATTCCGCGATATTTTCTGTCCGGCTTGACTCCGATAAAATCCGTCCAGCTCCTGTCGTAAGCCAAGCGTATGACAAGCTCGTTGCTTTCCGAAACGGAAATTTCAAGATACTGCTTTTCGCTGTCGAAATAATTTACGCTTATCTGTCCGTCGGAGGATAAACCTATGTTCAGCTCCCTGTCGGCGACGTCAATAATTATGCTCCTTATTTGCCCGTTTTCCGTCAAATAGTTTTTTTCGGAAAACGTACCGCCGTTCGAACAGCCGACAAAAGCAAAAACAAACAAAACCGCAAGTACAACGCACACAATTTTTTTCATTGAAAACGCTCCTTTCCGATGCCCGCTTGACATCGATGTTGTTTTAGGGTACAATAACTATAAACCTTTGTGTAACACAAAGGTCAAGCGAAAAACAAAAAATTATGGAAAAATTTTTCTCGATAAGCAAAACGGCGGAAACGGCAGGCATGACTGCGGAAACCTTGCGTTACTACGACCGCATAGGACTAGTCACGCCGAGCAAAACGGACAAAAACACGGGTTACCGATATTATTCTCAGGCTGAAATTGTCCGACTCAACACAATCAAGGCGCTGCGCAGCATGGATTTGACCCTGTCGGAGATTAGAAATATTCTCGAATACGACGACCTCAAAAAAATTGCGGAAGCCCTGAAACAGACCGAAGCAAAGGCGGACAAAAAAATTGCCGAGTTGAGGGACGCAAAAAACAAAATCCGCCGCGCAAGAAATTTTTACGAAAGCAAGCTTTACGGAAACGCTTTTTCGGACAATATTTTCCTGAAAGAGTTTCCTCGCCGCGTCATTCTTTTGTCGGACAAGCTGAGCGCCCCCCACTGTAGACAATCTGTGGAACTATCACAGGCATTTTTACGGCCGTTTGACGCAAGAAATCAGGGAAGATTTCTCGTTTGACGATTTGGCGGGGATTTACGAATGCGGAGGCACGGCGCGGATGTTTGCACTGTGCAATAGCTTTGTCCAAACGGACGGAATCAGGATACTTCCGCAGGGAAAATATCTTTGCGCCGACTGCACCGAGGAAAACCGCGAAGAAACACTGCGCCTGTTGACGACAAAAGCAAAGGACGAATACGGTGCGTCCCCACGCTTTTCGGTACAAATAATCGTACTTTCGGGAATTTTGCAATGGAATTATCAGGCGCAGGTGCCTGTCGAAAAAATTTAAAGCCCCCTCGCCCGTTTAAGCGACAAAGAGACATTGAACTCCCAAAAAGTTTTAAAACTTTTTGGGAAAAGGAGAAACCGACATTAAAGCAAATAAGACAGCGAAAGCTGTCTTATTTGCAAAATTCGTCGCGTTTCGACGTGGTGGGCAATAAGGGACTCGCAAGGAGCGACAGCGACGGAGCAGCGAGCGTGTGCGCGAGCGTCACGTAATTCGTCCTCCCATATCGCACTGCCGAGACGGACAAGCCAAAAGGCGAAGTTCGGATTTTTCTTGACAAAAGAAAAATCCGGACAAGCCACGAGGCGACGTCCGGATAATGGTGGGCAATAAGGGACTCGAACCCCTGACTCCCTCCATGTGACGGAGGTACTCTACCAACTGAGTCAATTGCCCTTTTGTTATAATAATATAACACAAACGGATTTTTCAGTCAATCGTTTGCGACAAATGAATTGAAAAAATTCCGAGAAAAACGCTCCCGACAAAATCGGAAAAACCGTTTACAAAAGCGGAAAATAAAGCTATAATTTTTAAAAGCATCGAAACTATAAAAGGAGCAAATATTATGAACGACAACATTCAACCGGAAGCCATGTTCAAATTTTCTTACGGACTGTACGTTCTGTCCGCGTCTTGCGACGGCAAAGACAACGGCTGCATAATAAACACCGCGGTGCAGCTGACCGACACACCCAAGCAGGTTGCGATTGCCGTCAACAAAGCCAATCTTACGCACGACATGATTTTCGCCGACGGCCGTTTCAATCTGTCCTTTCTCTCCGAGCAAGCCTCTTTCGACCTGTTCAAACGGTTCGGTTTTCAGAGCGGCAGAAACGCCGACAAATTCGACGGCATTAAGACAGAAAGGAGCCTGAACGGTCTCGTATATCTGCCGGAAGCGACAAACGGATTTCTGAGCGGAAAGGTAACATTTAAAAAGGACGCGGGCACCCACACGCTGTTTATTGCCGACGTAACCGAAGCGAAAGTTCTTTCCGCCGTCCCGTCGGTCACCTACGCGTATTATTTCGCGAATATAAAGCCCAAGCCTCAACCCGCTCCGCAGGCAGCCCCCGCCGCGAAAAAGCGTTGGATTTGCAAAATCTGCGGCTATGTCTACGAGGGAGACGAGCTGCCCAAGGATTTTGTATGCCCTATCTGCAAGCACGGAGCGGATGACTTCGAGCTGCTCGACTGAAGAAAAATCCGAACGCAGAGCAAAGCCATACCTGTCGTAAGGACACAAACAAACTCAATATGCTTGACATGGACAAGCATATAGTTTAAAATATCCGTATAAATCGCTCCATGAGAGCAAGAAACGGAGGAAATATGAACAAAGGTGAATTTATCAGCGCCGTCGCGGAAAACGCGGGTCTGACCAACAAGCAGACTGCGGCTGCATTTGAAGCAATGGTCAACGTAATCGAGTCCACTCTCAAAGCCGACGAAAAAATCGCGCTCGCGGGTTTCGCAACTTTTGAAATCAAGGAAAAACCCGAGAGAGAAGGAATCAACCCCCTAACCAAAGAAAAAATCAAAATTGCCGCAAGCAAAACTCCCGTTGTGAAGTTCGGCAAAGCGTTCAAGGACAAATTCAACTGAAAAAAACGAAAACTGCCGCTTTTAGCGGCAGTTTTTTTATCCGACAACCCGCGCGCGACGCGCTTTATTTAAGTTCACAATTTTTGCGTTAAAAGACGTTCAGAAATATATTTTTCGACAAACGGCTCTTTTGCCGCCGCAAAAAATTCATCGGACAAAATCTTATTGTCGGCGGCGGAGAGAGCCTCCGACGGCGCTTTCTCTTCCGTGTCATTTACACTGCTTGAAAACTCCTCCTCGGGGAGCGTAAAGTTTCCGTCAATGCATTCAATGACATTCGCAATACGAACGTACAACAGGTTGTACACCGCCTCCTCGCTTCCCAAAACGGCAACGAGCTGCGACTTGGTTCCTTTCCACACGATTTTATCCAGCAGATAATCCGTCCCCCAGAACGTAATGCTTTTTAAACAGGAGGGAAGATGAATTTCCTTTACCCCCTCGACGTACATATACGAAAAACCGTACACCGGACGCCCCTGAATTTTTTCGGGAACTCGGACAACGCTGTCGCAGCCGCAATACGCGGTGATGTCTACGCACGCTTCGCCGTAAGGCGAATCTTGCTCCCGCCAGAAATATGTCTTGAATTCCGTCAGATTTTTGTAATCGGCTTTTTCCTCCTCCGTCATCGGAGCAAAGACATATTTATTAAAAAATTCGTTTCCGTCGCTGTTGACGGTTATGCTGATTTCGGTCAATGAAGTCGCTTCCTGCCAACCCATTTCGGAAACAAGCGTCGCGAGGTCTTCAAAACCCGAATTTAATTCGTTCATCTTGAAGTAATAGAGAGAATACGGGAGGATGACGGTTGCGGACTTTGAGCTGAAAAATCTTAACCCGCTTACCAAGTCGAACAGGTTTATTTCTCCGAAGCTGCCGCCGTCTATGCCGTTTAGCCAAAGGGCTCCGTCAAAATCCGCATACACGCGTTTTATTTCGGAAAATACCTCTATGTTGCAATGTCCTCCGCCGCTTATGTTCAGCGTTCCTACGGAGCAATTTATCTGTAAAGCCCGCTCCATATATTCCATGTCCGTCACGTCTACATTCAAGGTGTTGACAACGCCGAGCTTTCCGCCCTCCGCTCCGCCGAAAATCCATTCATATTCTGCCGAATCTCCGTTTAATTTTAAAGTCATTTCGTCGAGCATTGACGGAGCGCCCGTACCGCGCAGCATCAACCCCGCCGCGTGTATACCTCCGTCGGCAACGGACAGACGGCGAAGCGCGGAAAAACTGCCCCACTCAAAGCAGAGCAGCGCGCCTTGCGACACTTCTCCGTTTAAATCGAGCGACGTTCTGCTTTGCGCGCCGGCAACATAGAGAAGCATACCGTCTTGACTTGAATACAGACAGTTGTTTTGCGTATGGAACAGTGCGGAGCCGCCGCTGACGGATATCGTGTCGAGAAAGCGGTAGTCACCGTTTTCCGAATTAAGATTCAAAGTAAAATATTTTAAAGGACACTCCACGAGCGTTTTGTCTTGGCTCGGCAGTTTTTCGCCTTCAAGCCGTTCCAGCTCGCCTTTTTCCACTTTTACCGATTGAACCGTAGCGGGTATGACGAGTTCCTTTACGTGCTCGGGGAAGCGCAGCTCATAGTAAATTGAGCGCACCGAAGGCAGCGTAACTGAAGAAGGGCAATCTTCGTCCTTGCCCGTCCAACCGTACAGAACGCCGTTTTTAATATCGAACTGACCGTCCTGTGCGCCGAAATGCTCGCCGCCGTTAATATACTTAATGTAGCATTCCGCCCACTGTTCGCCGTTGATTGTAAAATCGGGAGCAGTACCCAGCTCTTTTATTGCGGCAAAATCGATTGAGGCGAATTCATCTTTTACAATAGCGTAAAGTTTTTCTACCGCGTCGGCGGAATCCAAATAATAATCCGTCCCGTTTTGATAATACACCGCCGTATTGCTCTCGCCCCTTATGAAATTGAGAAAATTAAGCTCGCTGTCGCCGTAGTAAAACATTTCGTAAGCCCCGCGATTGAGTTGAGCGTTCTCCTCCGCAACGTCGTATACGGTAAAAGAAAAATCCGTCGCGCCGTTGTAATTGAGTTTCATTACAAAATATTCCTCGTAAAAATTGCCGCCTCCCGTATATACCTTTACGATAAAACTCGTTCCCTCTTTTTCCGCCTTTAAAAAGATTCCCTCCTCGCGGCAGCCTACCGATACGCCGTAAAAGTTTTTCACTTTCGGATAAGTGCGCAACGCATCTCCCGCGATAAGCGGAAGCGACATGGTAGTCTGAGAGACAAGCTCGAAATAGCCTTTTACGTAATTTTCTTCCATAACCTGAACGGCATCGGAGTATTCGGCGATTATGTCAAACAAACCGTCGCCTTCATTTTCCGCAAACGCAGTCAAACCGGGCGCGTCGTCGCCTTTTGCAAAAACCTTCTGTCGAGCCGCTTTAACACTTTCAGACGCTTTAATTTGCTTTTCGTCCTTGCCCATTCTGTCCACGCTGTTTTCCAAAACGGTCTTTATTACCTGCTCGAACTCTTCGTACTCTGCGTTTTTAGCAGGCTTGCCGCAGCCCGCCAAAGTCGCCGACAATATTAAAACCGTCAGAAACACCGACAACACAACAACAAACTTCCTTCTCATTTTTGACCTCCGAGAAATTTTACAGGGCAAAAAAAGCGTGCCTTCAACCGAAAGCACGCCCTGCACAGTACCTCCGATTGCTGCGACACAATTTCCTGCACAATGGAAAACAGAGATACGAAATGCCTATTCGTACCCATTGTGCAGAATATTCGATTGTGTCGCATATTCAGTATAACACATACAATCTGTTTTTGCAATGTGGAGAACACAGTTAATAAATAAAAAAGAGCGTCTTGTCTTTCGGAAAATACGCTCTTTATTTTAAAATGAAAGATTTTGACAAAAACAACGTGCAAAACCGCCGCTCGGCTTAACAAGCCGCGCCGAATTTTTATATAAAAAATTCCTTTTTTACTTTTCCCTGCCCGTCAAAGACCACGCCCTCTTTTTCGAGCAGAGCGCGCTGTACTTCCTCTCCGCCGAAGGCAAAGCCCTTGCTCAACGAGCCGTCCTTCATCACCACTCTGTGACAGGGAACAACACCTTGGTAAGGGTTTACGTGCAAAGCCCAACCGACCTGCCTTGCCATACGAGGGTTTCCCGCAAGGCGTGCAACGCCGCCGTAGCTGATTACCTTGCCCGTCGGAATTTCGCTCACTATTTTGTAGACCGTTTCAAAAAAATTCATATTCGTTTAAAGCTCTTTCAAGTCGTTTAGCATATTTTCAAGCGTGAAATCGCCCTTCATGATTTCTTCAAACTCCAACAGGTGTTTTCCGTCCGTTTCGCCTTGACAGTCCTTGTCCACGCCGCTTGACGCGTCCGTCGCCGCGGCGTCCGCGGCAGCGCCGACCTCGTCGCGCATGGAGGATATTTGACCGACCATGCCTTGCAGATTTTCAGCCTCTTTTTCCGTCAGCCTGCTTTTGACAAGCTTTTCAAACAAATCCACCGTGCGGGAAAAAATATCGCACTTTTTGAGCACCGCCGCGCGGCGCGACTCGTCCATAAGCATTGCGCCGCCCACCGTCGCCGTTTCCTTTCCCTGTCTTAACTGTTTTATTTCGTCGGCCTGCGCGTCGATAATTTTCTGTTGATTTTCGATAATGGAATTGTTCTGTTCCTCTCTCGATTTGATAAACGCTTCTACCTGAACGGGGTCGTAGCCCTTTCTTACTCTTTTGAAATTCATAATTACTTACCCTTTTTACCCACAAGCTCGTCTATAAGCTTTTGTTTGAGATTGTACAGCTTTTCCGACAAATCCACCTTGTAAATGTGCGGCTTTTCCAGACGCTTGTATTCGTCCCAGAACTCGTCGAAGCTTTCTCTTTTGCGACGTTGGATGGTCTTCAAATCGGGCAGGTCGTATACAAGCTTTCCGTCCTTGTAAATCTGTCTGTACAGCTCCTTTGCACGGAAATTTCTGACCTCTTTGGTTTTCCAGCGATATTCCGGGTGAATCAGGGTGTAGGGCTTGCTTTCGTCTATTTTTTCGTCCGCCAGGCAAATAACGTCGGCAATGGCTTTGTTGTTGTTTTTGGAAACAAGCCTGAAAATCCTCTTTTCTCCGGGATTGGTCACCTTTGCGGGATTGTCGCTGATTTTCATTTTCGGCGTCATCACGCCGTTTTCCTCCACCTCGCAGATTTTGTAAACCCCTCCAAGGCTCGGATTTGAGTGGCTGGTAATAAGTTTCGTGCCCACGCCGTAGCAGTCTATGCGCGCGCCCTGCAATTTGAGAGACTGAATAGTATATTCGTCAAGGTCGCCGCTTGCAAAAATCATGGCGTCCTCAAAGCCCGCCTCGTCCAGCATCTCGCGCGCCTTTTTGCTAAGATAAGCCAGGTCGCCCGAATCAAGACGTATTCCCTTGGGCTTCAAGCCCTTTGCTCTCATTTCTTTGAAAACGGTGATTGCGTTTTTCACGCCTCTCAACGTGTCGTAGGTGTCCACAAGCAAAAGGCAGCTGTCGGGATAAATTTCCGCGTAAGCCCTGAACGCTTCAAGCTCGCTGTCAAAAGCCATAATCCAGCTGTGCGCGTGCGTACCCGTCGCAAAGGTGTCGCACATCTGCGCCGCCAGCACGTTGCTTGTGGAGCTGCAACCTCCGATTAAAGCCGCCCGCGCTCCGTAAACCGCAGCGTCGGGAGCCTGCGCGCGGCGCAGACCGAATTCGCTTACCTGTCCCGGTTGGGCGACGTAAGCCACGCGGCTTGCCTTTGTGGCAATGAGAGTCTGAAAATTGACTATATTCAAAAGAGCCGATTCCATGAGCTGCGCCTCGATAATGGGCGCCTTTACAATCATCAGAGGCTCGCCGGGAAAAACCACCGTTCCCTCTTCCAGTGCGTAAATATCGCCCGAAAAACGGAAATTTTCGAGATAAGCGAGAAAATCCTCGTCAAAGTCCTTTGTTGAACGCAAATAATCCAGCTGTTCCTTTTCAAAGCGCAGATTTTCTATATATTGCACCGCCTGCTCAAGCCCCGCCGCAATGCAGTAATTGCTTTCGCTGTTTGCCCTGAAAAACAAATCGAACACGCTACGCGTCTTTGTCATTTGTTTTTTGAAATAGCCGTACATCATCGTCAGCTCGTAATAATCCGTGAGCAAGGTCAGATTTCTGTTTTTCATTTTTAAACATCCTTATCGTTTTTTTGTTTCTTTTTCCGTTTTTGCTTTACCTTGTCCGATTCCTTACTATCCGTTTCGGATTTTGCGTCGGATTGGGACGCATCCGCTCCGCTGTCGTCGGACAAATTCTCTTTTTCCTCGGCTTGCGCCTGCTTTTCCTTAAAAGGCTTGCCAGTAATAAAGAGAAATACCCTGTCAAAGGGCGTTTCGTCCTTTTCGCCCACGCCTGTCTCCAAAACGGCGGCAGCGTGGACGGTGGTCAGCCCCAGCTTGTTCAAAAGCCTGTCAAACAGACTTTGAAGCTCGGGCATATAGGCGTTGCACAGCCTATATATGCCGAGAGTTATCGTAATGCACGAAACCAGCTGAGAAATTCTGATTCCCGTATTGAAGTCTCCCAGCCACAGATACAGACTGTCCGAACGCAGTCCCTCTATGACAAGGCGCACGGTTCCGTAATATATTCCGTAAAAAGCCACCGCAAGCCCCTTGCGGAAGCGCTTGCTGCGCAACAAAAGCATGACGAGCACGAAACCTATAAGCGTACACACCGATTCGTAAAAGAAGGTTGCCTGATAATAGTTTTCGCCCACCTTGACCGCCAACGGAAACCATTGATGCGCGGGGTTTGTGATAAGGTTGCCGTAAGCCTCCTGATTCACGAAGTTGCCCCAGCGCCCGATTGACTGCGCCAAAAGCAGACCGGGCGCGATATAATCGGAAATTTCCACAGGGTCCTGTTTCTTGACTTTCGCCACTATGTACATGGTGATGTAGCCGAAAATCACTCCGCCGTAAATCCCCAAACCTCCGTCGCGGAATCGGAAAAAGTCGCTCCAGCTTTGCTTGTAGCCGTCGTAAGGAAAGGCGAAGAAATAAATTCTCGCTCCGAGTATGGCAAGCGGCAGGATAAACAGCGCGTAATCGAGACTGTCGTAAGGGTCCTTGCCGTGCTTTTTAAGCAGCTGCGAAAAAATCACGATTGCCAGCACCATGCCCGTCACGATTATCAGCGCGTAATAGGTTATCCCCAGTCCCCATATTTCCACGGCGGGACTTGAACCCACCTTTCCGTTGAAATTGAGAAAAGGCTTGTCGAAGTCGAATATTTTGAACAGTAGATTTTGCAAGCGTCGCCACCTCGAACTGACTATTTTTTTAATTATAGTCCTCAAAAAAAAAATAGTCAATCAATCCGCCGAATTTAAACCGCCGCGTTTAAAACCTACAAATAAGGTCAATACTATCTTCGACAATAAATATAAGAAAAGCCTACATACACTAAAACGCACTTTTTTTCATAATGTAAATCAGGAGAGTTGGCTTTTCAAAAGGAAGTGAACACCGTGATTAAAAGAGGAGAACTGTATTATGCGGATTTAAGCCCCGTGGTGGGCAGCGAACAGGGCGGCATTCGCCCCGTTTTGGTTTTGCAAAACGATATTGGCAACAAATACAGCCCTACCGTAATCGCCGCGGCAACCACGTCGCGGCTGACAAAAGCAAAGCTCCCCACCCACATAGAGCTGCCCGGCGACAAATATTGCCTGCCCAAGGACAGCGTGGTGCTGCTCGAACAAATCCGCACCATCGACAAAACCAGACTGAAAGAAAAAATCGGAGAACTGCCCGAGGACGTGATGAAGGAAGTGAACAACGCGCTGCTTATCAGTCTCGGCTTTTTCCACTGACGACGAAATGCCGGCATATGCCGGCATTTTTGTTTGCGAAAAATCCTCTTACTCCGCCTACGGGTTTGTTTGCGGCGGAAAAAACAATCTTTACACGTTTAAAAAATACTTAACTCTTTTGACCTTTCGCGCCGTAAGCGCCGTTCAAAACCTGACTGTCGTACGCATAGGTCAATTTGTCGCGCGAGGCTTTTCTTGCAATCGCCTCGTCTATAAGCGTCTTTGCGAATTGTTCGGGAGAAAACATATCCTTCCAGAAATAATACGCCAGCGAACCGGGAAGAGTATTTACCTCGTTTACGTAAAAAGCGCCCGTGTAGCGGTCTATGAGATAATCTATGCGCACCACTCCGCTCAGATTGAAACGACGGTAAATTTTCTGAGTGGTATACCTTATTTCCTCTTTAAGCTCGCACTCGAAAGGAAATTCGCGCAGGGCGCGGTTCTTTTCCCCTCTCACGTATTTGTCCGCAAAGCTCAGTATTTCGTCCTTTGCGCAGGGTTTTTCAAGCTCGCTTACCAAAATTTCGCCGTCGGAGGTCATTGCGGAACAGTTTACCTCGTAAAAATCCGTCAAAGCCTGCTCCACCAACACCCTGTCGTCAAAGGAAAACGCCGTTTCAAGCGCGGCTTCAAAATCCGCTTGACTGCGGCAGACGGAAATACCTATGCTCGAACCGAGATTTGCCGGCTTTACTATCAGCGGAAATCCGACGAGGTCGGACACGTCCCTTCTCGCGTTTTCGCCGTCCGAGCGTTTTAGCTCCATACCGAACAGCACGGGCACGTCTATTCCTTCAAAACAGCTTTTCATCAGAAGCTTATCCATACACAAGCCGCTTGCGGCAACGCCCGCCGACGTGTAGGGCACGCCCGCAAGCTCCAACACGCCCTGCGCCGTGCCGTCCTCTCCGTTTATTCCGTGAAAAGCAAGCACCGCCGCGTCGATGGGTATTTTTTTGACGAAAAAGCCGTTTTTGACGTACAGCACGCTTTCTCCCGTCTTGAAATAAGCCCTCTTTTTGGGTTTCAAAAACAGATGCTGACGGGGAGTGTAGTCCCCCTCTATGAGCCACCATTTGTTCTGTCTGTCGGCGTAGATTCTGTAAAGCTCGTGGTTTTTAAGCGAATGCGCAATCTGACACGCCGTTATTACGGAAATATCGTGTTCGCAGCTTTTGCCGCCGTAAATCAGTGCAATTTTCATTTACCCCTCCTATTTTAAATCATACTGTCGGGCAGGTCGTTCTGAAACAGAATTACGTCGCCCGCACGCATACGGGGAGCAAGGAGAGACGCCGCTTCCCCGACGGTGTCGGCAAACAATATTTCCGCCGAAGCGTTTGCCGCGCGCGCCCCCTGACTCAACGCCTTGCAGTTCTGTCCGAGAGTCACTATCGCGTCGCTGACTGCCGCAAGCTCCTTCCCCAGACCGAAATTGACTTCAAACTGCTCCCGTCCGAGCTCCACGATTCCCTGCGTCACAACGTATCTTTTCCCCTGAAAGCAGGACAGCACCTCCAACGCTCCGCGCACTCCCGATATATTCGCGTTGTAGCTGTCGTCTATGATTGCCGTCCCGTTTGCGCCCTCAATCAGTTCCAAACGGTGAGGCACGGGCTTCAAACGCTCCGCGGCTCCGAAAATATCCTCCGCGTCCACACCGAGTTCATACGCAAGCGCAGCCGCAAGAGCCACGTTGGTCGCGTTGAACGCGCCGAGCAGGCGGGTTTTTAACGTCCGTTTTGTTCCTCCGACAGTAAGGCAAAAGGACGTCCCCGCGGCGGAAACGGAAACGTCGCCAATCGCCACGTCTCCCGTCGCCCCGACGGTAACCGTGGGACACGCCTCAACGTCCAGCCGCCGCGTGTATACGTTGTCCGCATTGAGAACGCAAATCCCGTTTTCGGGGATGTGCTTCAAAAGCTCGCCCTTTGCCGCAATCACGTTGTCCACCGAGCCGAATGTCGAAAGGTGCTGCTTTTCTATGCCTGTCAGGATTCCGTAGCGCGGTTTGACCATTTTGCATAAAAAGTCTATGTCTCCCCTTTTCTTAGCCCCCATTTCAAAAACAACCGCCTCCGCGTCGCAGGGCAGGTCGTTGTTGACGTAGGACGCTATGCCGAGAGGCGTATTGAAAGAGCCGGGAGTGCAGCAGGCCTTGTACTTTGAAGAAAGCATTTCCGTCAGAATGTTTTTGACGGAGGTTTTTCCGAAGGAGCCTGTCACGGCGATTTTTATGTAAGCTGCGCGGGACAATTTTTGCTCCGCCTGCCGTATGTATTTTGCGTTTATCGACCTTTCAAAGGGCAAAAGCAGCAAGGCGCACGGCAAAATGACCAAAAAGGGCAGCAACGGCAGTAAGTAGCTCGGCAAAAACAGAAAGCCGACCGTACACGCGACTGTCGACGCGACAAACAGCCTTGTCGCGCGCCGCGTAAATTTAAGCGGCACCTTTGCGCGGACGGACAGCGCGACCGCCGCGGACGCAAAAGAGCAGCCCGCAAGAACGGCGTCGGAATAATCTCCGAGCAAAATTTCGACGGGAACGAGCAAAGCGACGCAGATTGCCCCGCAAACAAAGCAGCGCGACAAAGCAATCCTGATATAACCCCGCGCGACATTGTATCCCGTCTGCTGAAAGAAGCGCAGAGCAAACAACAAAGCAGGCAGGCTCAAAGCCGCGGCGGCAACACGCGCCGCAAAATGCCAGAACATTGTCACACCTCCTCCAGAAAATATCTTACTGCGGCGGTAAACTCTTTGGGACGGTCGGCAAAGCTGAAATGCCCCGCGTTTTCGAGCACAACAAGTCCGCTGCCCGAAATCAGGCGTTTTAGCCTTTTTGCCATCCACATGGGAGTTTCGCAGTCGCCGTCGCCCCACACGATGAGAGTGGGACACATGATTTTTTTCGCAAAGGAGGTCAAGTCCTGCTCCACCACTTTTTTGAAAGTGTTTCGCATACCCTTGCCCGACGCCAGAAAATCCGTACTGCCGTATTTTTTAAGGCAGTCGGGATTTTTGAGTCCCAGACCGACAAGGCGTTTTGCGGTTTTGTATTTGAAAACCCGCCAACTTCTTTTCAGGCTGTATCTTCGCATACCTCCGCTGTCCGCCAAAACCAGCTTGCCCACAAGCTCGGGATATTTGGCGCAAAGGACTATCGCCACTCTGCCTCCGAAGCTGTGCGCGACAACGGAAGCCCTTTCAAGCTTCAAATTCCGCATAAACGCCGCGAGATTGTCGGCATAATTTTCCACTCCCCATCCCTCGTAGGGCGGAGGAGGGCTTTGACCGAAACCGGGAAAATCAATCCGTACGACGCAGCAGTCGCTTTTAAGCCTGTCTGAAACGCATCGGAAGCTTTCCTTGTCCGCGCCCCAGCCGTGCAAAAAGAGGACATTGCTCCCAACGCCCTCTTTTGTATAATTTAAATTATTCATCTTTTTCAGTCTATGCCGCTCAAAGCGTTTTTGCCATAATCAAAGCGTCGCGACTGGAAAATCTGCGCGTGTCGTAATAATTTTTCCGCACGCCCTCTTTTTTGAAACCGCATTTTGCATACAGCGAAACGGCAGGCAAATTTTCTTCGTTGACTTCGAGAAAAATTTTGCCCACCTTTGCCCTTGCCGCATAAAAAACGGCAGTTTCGACAAGAGCTTTTCCTATGCCCCTGCGCTGAAACTCGGGCACAACCCCTACCGTCGCTATATCGGCAAAGTCCAACGAAACCAACAGCGCCAGATAGCCCACAAGCCTGTCACCTTCAAACGCGCCCAAATATACGGCTCCGGGGCATTCCAGCCCCTCGCAAAGCATGGCCTTCGTCCATGCTTCGTCCTCGAAACAGCTCTGTTCAATCAGCAGCATTTCTTCGATTTTTTCTCTGTCGATAGGTTTTACCGTCATAGCTTTCCCGCGTCCAAAAGCTCCTCCGCCTGACACCTGCGCAGATAAAGCGGCGTCAGGTCGTCGGAAAACTCTCCTTTAAGAATTTTGTCGCGACCAAGCCCCGCAAGCTTGTCGCTCAAATCCCGCTCTTTGTCGAAAAACACGCAGCTTCCGTCCGCTCCAAGCTCCTCCGCCTGCGCGGCGGAAATAAGACGCGGCGCAACGGTTTGCTTTCCGTCAACATATCTTGCGTGATAAAATCTGCCGCCCCCCGCGTCCATAACAGCGTCGGTCGTTCCTGCTCTATTGTATGCGAGCGTTTCCAGAGTATTGACGGCAACAAGTTTTTTTCCGAGAGGCGCGTTCAAGCCCTTTACCGTGCTGATTGCCACTCTGAGTCCCGTAAAGCTGCCGCAGCCCACCCCGCAAACAAATACGTCCACGTCGCTAAGCTTCAATCCGCCGAGCTTCAATACGCGGTCGATTTCCGTCATAACGGTTTCGCTGTGTTTTTTGATGCTGTCGCAGCTTTTTCCGCCCAAAACCTCGCCTTGACTTAAAAGCATGACGTAAAGGTTGTCGGTGGAGGCGTCGATTATCAACGCGTTAAACTCTTTCGATTTCAATTCTTCTGCCCTCCTCCGTTTTGAAAATAGATACGCGGACGAAATGCTCGGGCAAAATATCCGCCGCGTTTTGCCCCCACTCGACGACGCACACTCCCTCTTTATCTCCGAAATATTCGTCAAGCCCCGCCGCGCGCGCCTCGTCGCCGTCGCTCAGACGGTAAAAATCGAAATGGTTGAGAAAGAGCTTTTTGCCGCGATAACGATTGTGCAGGGCAAAGGTCGGGCTTGTAACCGTTTCCTTTACTCCCAGTCCGCGGGCTATCCCCTTGGCAAAGCGCGTTTTTCCCGCGCCCAGCTCGCCTACAAGAAGTACGGTTTCGCCGCCCGAAAATGTTTTCGCAAGTCTGCGTCCGAGTTTTTCCGTCTGTCTTTCGCTTGTACTCTTCATTGCATATCCTTTAACGACCGACGCGCCACAATCAATCTGCCCTGTTCGGTCTCGACTGTCCTTTGCGTCTCGAATCCGTTTTTGCGCCAAAACGCTTCCGCCGCGCGGTTGTCCGACTCGTAAGCCAGCTGCGCAAAGTGAAAACCTTGATTTTTGAGACAATTCATTAAGCCGTCGATTATCTTCGTCCCCGTGCCTTTCCCGGAAAGACTGCCGTCCACCATAAAAAACCCGATGAAAGCCGTCCGTCTGTCGGGATAGCCGTCAATCAGGTCAACGGCGGCTATCATTCTTCCCGACAGAAAAAAGCCCGCGAAATATTTGTCGTCCGACGCTTTTCCCGGGGGAAGCAGACGCAAATCCGCTTTGATTCTGTTTTTGTCGGGGACAAAGCCGTTACTTGCGTAAAAGGACGGATTTGTGACGCCCAGCCCGTAAATCAGCTCGACGTCCTTTTCGTCAAGCAGCCTTACCTCGCAAAAGTCGGAAAATTTTTCGCAACAAAGTCGTAACATGACAAGAGTATAGCACAGCCCGCCTCCGAATGCAAATAAGGGCGCGGAATTTCCGCGCCCTTATTCAATAATGCAACAGCTTTGAAGTGGACTTGTAGGTGAAAAACGTGACCGTCGCGCAAATCAGACAGCGCAGCAGGTTGAAGGGCAGTACGCCGAGAAAGATATAATAATTGTAAAAGTTTGCGGAGGTTGCGTCGGGATACAAAGTCGACACCATGTTGAGCAGCGGCTCCCATTGACCGTCGAACATCGCCTGCAAATAAAACGGTATGAGCACAAATCTGTTGACAAGCATTGCCGCCGCGGTGGACGACAGAACGCCCACGGCAAGGCTTAAAAGAGCGCCCTTTCTCGTCTTGTGATACTTGTAGATGAAGGATGCGGGCAGAACGAAAGCAATGCCCATGACGATGTCGCCAAGCTCCCCTACGCAGGCAGTGCCCGTGAAGGGCATTTTCAGCAGACATTTGACTACGATTATGATACAGCCGTACCACGGTCCCATCGCAAAGCCGCCGATAAGCGCGGGCAGGTCGGATATCTGCAAATCCAGAAAGGACGGAAAGAGCATGGGCAGAGGAAATTTGACAAACATATACAATATGTAGGAAATTGCCGAGAGTATTGCCAGCTTTGCCAGAGTAAGCGCCGCCGTCCTGCCTTTGGAACGGACGACTTTGCCGCCGCCCTCCTCCGCAACCGTTTCTGTCGCAAAGACAGTGCCGCAGGAGGGACAAATTCCCGTTCCTTTGGTTTCGTCAACGATTATACTGTCGCCGCATTGTGTGCATTTTGCAGGTTTCATAAAAAAATACCCCTTTAAAAAAATTTAAAGCGGGGCGAAAAAAAGGTATGAAAAAAAGCCTTTTCCCATCCGGACTTTACCGTCGGTGCGGGAGTTCCACCCGCTCGGCGCTTTGAAAAGCGTTCATGGACTGTCACCATCGGTAAGGAATTTCACCTTGCCCCAAAGAACTTTAACTTGATGCGAATATACACCTTTTCTGCGGCTTTGTCAAGCGTTTGAACAAAAAAATACGACCTTTTTCGGTCGTATTTTTTTAAGCGTTGTTGGAGTAAGAATAATCCTTTTTCGCTCTTCTTGCCGAGCCTGCGAAACAAAGCCACACTATCATGTAAATTGCGGCAAGTCCCACGAGAATATACACGACGGTCGCAAGCCAAGGCACCATCGCAAATACCCAGTCCACGACGTTGAAGTTGAAAATACCGACAACCATCCAGTTGAGACCGCCGATAATAACCAGAATCAACGCAATAATCGACCAAACATTTTTCATTTTCAGCCTCCTAACTGCTTTTAGTTTGCGCACTGCGGTTTTTTTTATGTATTGAGTTGACAAACATCAAAAAAAAGTTCAGAATTGACTGCGTTATGAAGCTGAACGTCACAAAATACATTTGTTACAACGCGTTCATAGCCTGCGTTTACTTGGCGCTCGTCTATATTTTTCAATTTATGAGCTTCGGCGCAATTCAATTCCGCATTGCCGAGGCCATGACCATTCTGCCATCCCTGTTTCCTTTTTCGGTGGCGGGACTGACAATCGGCTGTTTCTTGTCCAATTTTATGAGCGTATGGGGTTGGTCAGACCTTGTTTTCGGCACGCTCTGCACTCTTGTCGCGGGACTGATAACCTCGAAAATCAAAAATCCCTTTCTCGCGGCGCTTCCGCCCGTGCTGATAAACTCTTTCGGTCTGCCGTTGGTATGGCTTTTGCTCGGCGGAGAGACGGTTTATTGGATAAACGTCCTGTGGATGCTGCTCGGTCAGACGGTCGTGCTGTACGCCGTCGGGGTGCCCGTATACTATCTCGCAAAAAGAAATCTGTCCGCACTGATACAGCCAGAAAAGGACAAAAAAGAAGAATAACGACGAAAGGGACGGAAAACCGTCCCTTTTTCAATGAGTTTCTCCCGCGCGGGAAAAATCTATTTCAAAGCTCGTACCCTCTCCGAGCCTGCTTTCCACGTTGAGCCTCCAGCCGGCTCTGCGGCACAGCTTTTTGACTATCGCAAGCCCCAGACCGAACCCGCCCCCGCTGCCGCCGTGCGACGTATCCACAGTGTAAAACCTGTCGAAAATTCTCGGCAGATTTTCTTCGCTTATGCCTATACCCGTGTCGGACACAAGCAGCTTTTCATGCGTCAGCATGACAAAAATGCTTCCGTTTTGCCTGTTGTAACGAATGGCGTTGCTGATAAGGTTGTTTACCACCTCCGTCAGCCTTTCCCGACGGGACATTATTTTCACGTCGGGCGCTATGTCCTTTGAAAAGATTATGTTTTTCTCCGCTATCGCGGGAGCAAAGGAATCCGTCGCCTGTTCGAGCAGCTCGGAAAGATTGACTTCATAGTCGGGCAGCTCGTCGTTGTCCAATGCGGAAAAATTTATTATGCTTTTTATCAACGCGGCAAGCCGCTTGCTCTGTTCTATGATTATATCCGCGCTCTTTGCGCATTTTTCCGGCGGGAGACCGTTTTTAATCAGTTCCGCAAAGCCGCTTATGCTTGTCAGAGGGGTATTCATTTCGTGCGTCACGTTTGCGATAAAGTCGTTTTTCGAGCGTTCGGCGCGCTTTGTTTCGGTTACGTCCGTTATCAAAAGCACGTTTGCGTCCTCCGTCGGATTGAAACGCAAAGCATAGTCGCGCCCGTTGAACGCGCGGTAAAGCAAAGCGTTTTCACGGCTTGAAATAACTTCCGAAACCTCTTCGTCGCTGTAAAACAAAGCGATGTAGTTTTCCCCGTCGTAGTAGTCGAGCAGTTTGGTCGCCGTGCGGTTGATTAAAACTATATCCGATTTGTCGCGGAAAATGACTATCCCGTGCTCCATGTTGTCAAGTATAAGATTTTCCAGCTTTCTGTCGTTTTCCAGCTTCTTTATCTTGTCGTCAATGCGCCTGTTCATATCCGACATGATGTCCGCCAAGGGTTTAAGCTCGGCATAGCTCGTTTTTATATCCGTGTTTCCCGTCTTTGCAGCCTGTTCGGTAAGCCGCTCCACGGGTTTAAGAAAAAAGCCCGTGGCAAGCCAGGTGAACAACAGGCACACCGCAACGTCGGCGACGGCAAACCAGACAAGCGTCGGCACGGCGTCCGCAAACACCGCCCACTGAGAGGACGCGCTTATCGAAACGCGCACCAGCAAATCGTCGAATTTCTGACAGAGGTAAATACTGTTTTCTCCGAGAGTCTGACTTTTTCTCACGGCAAAGCCGCGACCGTCTTTCAACGCCGCAATTACTTCCTCTCTGTCCGCATGGTTCTGCGTCACGTCCCCTTTTTCGCTGTCGGCGAGCACATCGCCGTCAAGCGCCATAAAGGTCACGCGGGCGCCGTCAAGCGCGGCGGAAAACCTTTCCGCCCCCGTTTCGTCGGGCGGATAAAGTTCCCTGTCGTAAAAATTCATAAAGGTTGAAAGATGCTCTTTTCCGTATTCGACGGAATTTGCATAGTAAATGTTGGTGGACACCAACGAAAATACAAGCAGTCCGACGATTGTTATCAAAAGAGACACCCAAAGGATTCTTTTTCTCATTTCAGCACTTCGGATTTGCCCAGCTTGTATCCCACTCCGAACACCGTTTCTATGTTGTGCACGCCCAGCTTCCTTAACCGCGCAATGTGGTTGTCCACGGTACGCGTTTCTCCCTCGTCGTAGCCCCACACGGCGTCGAGGATGGCGTCGCGGCTCAACGCCCTGCCCTCGTTGCGCATGAGAAACCTGAGCAGATGAAACTCCTTGTTGTTAAGCTCCACTGTCCTGCCGTCAATGGAAACCGACATGGATTTTTCGTCCAGACTGATGTTTCCGCATACCAAAACGTCGCTGACAGCCTGCTTTCGCAGCGCCACGTTGACGCGGGCGGTAAGCTCCAAAACTCCGAAGGGCTTGGAAATATAGTCGTCCGCCCCCAGATTCAGTCCCTTTACCTTGTCGGACTCCTGCCCCAGCGCGCTGAGCATGATGCAGGCGACCTGAGGATAGCTCTGTTTGAGCTTTTTGAGCACGTCCAGCCCACTGCCGTCGGGCAGCATAATATCCAAAAGAGCCACCGCGGGCAGGTGTTGATTCAACGCGGCATTGAAATCCGCCACGGTGTTGAAACATACCGTGTCTATGTCCGCCATTTCCAGCGCGCACCGTACAAGCTCGCAGATACTTTTGTCGTCTTCCAGCAAAAAAACCGTTCCTTTCATTCGAGTTTCCTCACATTTCTATCGAGTGGGCAATGTAAGTAAGGTGGTCGGCGGCGCGTTCGAGGTTGCCCACAAGATTGATGAACACTCCGCTTGACGCGGGCTGACATTTACCCTCGTTGAGCCTGCGTATGTGGTTGGTAATAAGCTGCTTTCTCGCCTTGTCGATTTCCTCCTCCGTTTCGTCGACGCGCGCCAGCAGCAGACGGTTTCTCTGCGTAAAACACTCCGCAGTGTGCTCGTAAAGCTCGTTTATTTTGACAAACATTGCTTTGAGCGCGCCAATCACTTCGTCGGAGAAAACGAGCTTGTCGGCAATCACGCTGTCGGTATATTTGGTTATGTTGTCCGCCAGCTCGGATATACGCATTATGTCGCCCAACACATAGTGAAAGGCGGCTATGGTTTTTTCGTCGGCGTAAGTCACGTCGCGCGCCGACAACTCCACCAGAAAATCCTGTATGCTTTTGTTTATTTCCTCTACCTCGGCGCAAATTTCCTTTACGTTCCTTTTACCCGCCCCGTCCTTGGCTATAAATGCCTCGAATGCGGCGGTAAGACCGTTCATGGACAGCCCGCACATACGGGCGGTTTCCTTGACCGTCTGATTCATCGCCACCGCGGGAGTGTTGAGAATACGCTCGTCGAGAAAGGTCTGAGAAACAGCCGCCTTTGTTTTGTTCTTTTTGTCTCTGATAATAAAAATGGAAATTTTGACAAACACCTTTGCCAGAGGCAAAAACAGCGCCGTGCACACTACGTTGAAAAACGTGTGGAACATGGCTATCTGCGTCGCGGGCAAGCCCGGGAACCATCTTTCAAAGGTCGCCCCCATAAATCCCGGCCAAATCAACAGCACTGTCATAAACAATACCGCGCCGAAGGTGTTGAACATGAGATGTATAAGCGCGGCTCTGCGAGCGTTTGTTCCCGTGCCAATTGATGACATAAGCGCCGTCACGCAAGTGCCTATGTTGGTGCCAAGCACAACGTAAAGCACGGAATTGCCTCCCGAGCCGATTACTATGCCCGCCGCCGCCATAGATATGATTATCGACGTGACAGCCGAGCTGCTCTGTATGATTCCCGTTACGATTATCCCGACAAGCAAAAGAAGAAAAGGATTTTCCACGCTTGCGAAGGCGTTTGTCACCACCTCGCTTTCGCGGAAAAATCTCATGGAGTCCGACATAAACTGCAAGCCCAAAAATATCAGCCCCAAGCCGCACATGAGGTTTGCGGCAGCCTTTGTGCCGTCCTTTTTGGCAAACATAGCGGTAAAAGCTCCGACGCTTGTCAACGCCATCGCCAACGATATGAAATCGAAGGTTTGCAGCGCGGCTATCTGCGCCGTGATTGTCGTGCCTATGTTGGCGCCCATGATTATCGTCGTCGCCTGATACAGCGACATTATGCCCGCGTTTACCAAACCCACTACCATGACGGTGGTAAGAGAAGAGCTTTGAACCACCATTGTGGACACAAGCCCGATTCCCACCCCGACAAAACCGTTTTTAGAGGTTTTGTTGAACAGACTTTTCAGGCGGTTGTTGGCAAGTTTTTCCATGCTCTCGCTCAACAGCTTTACGCCGATGAGGAAAGCTCCCAGACCGCCGAGAAAGGACGCGACGGCATATACGTACTGCATAAAGAAATTCTCCTTTACGATTTTGCTACACGGGAATTGTAATATACATTTGTAATATACCTTTCCCCCGTTTGTAATAAAATTGTAATAAAACGGCTTACTTGCCTTTTTTTCTGCCGGCAGGAGTCAAAAAAGACGTCCCTTTAAAAAACGCAAGCCGCAAGCCGAAAACAATCGCGGCTACAACCGCGGTAGACGCGACAAACAGCCACAGCTGCGACGACATACCTATTGAACGTCCGAAAAAATCGAGATTCATGGAAAAGCCCTCTCTCAGACCTTCCGCCGCTTGAACAGACAACGAAGAAATTTCTTCAAGCGCGCCGCGCATAAACAAATTGCGGAAAGCTCCGGCGGAGTACGTGCCGGGCAGCAACAGCGCGCCGAAACGCACAGCCTTCGGAAACATGGAAAGCGGCATATACGCGCCTACAAGAAAACCTATCGCCGCGCTCATTATGCCCGTAAAAGCTCCGTGCGCCCCCTGCGTGGAGATGAACGAACAAATAATAACGGACAGCAATGCGGCAAAAAGCGCCGACAGCGCCGTAAGCCCGACAATCCCGAATACGTCCTTGGCGGACAAATACCAGCCCGTGAGCGCAAGATAAACGAAAGCCACGATAAGCACGGCGAAACAGATGCACAGCGAAACCGCAAAAACCGAAGTAAGGTAACTCAGTCCGACAATGTGCCGTTTTATCGGAGAAACAAGCATATCGGACATATTTCCCGACTCACGGTCTCTGACCAAAATACTTTGCGCCGAAAAAGGCACAGTAATACAAGCTACGGAGAGCACTCCCGCAAGCATCCAGCCGTCAACAAAGGCTTTTGCCAAAGTCTCGGGCACTTCCGCACCCGAAAGATAGGCTTTTAAGGAATCCAGCTGCACGTCGCCGAGAAAAATCACATAGAGCATAAGCACTATGAGCGGCGCAAGCAGCGAAAAGAAAACACCTGCTTTGTCTTTGAGAAAAATTTTTATTCCCCTTTTTGTCAGACCGGCAAGCGCGTAAAAATCGCTTTTCATATTTCCTCCCCGCTCGGAGATTTTCCCGTCACAGCAAGAAACACGTCGTCCATGCTGCCCTTTGTGACCTCGAAATCCTTTGCCAATTTGTCAAATTTGTTGAGAAAAGCCTTTGCCTGCGCGCTGTCCGCAACCGCTATATGATAGCAATCGTTTGCGTAAAAAACTTCGTAATCTTTGAGCAAAGCGTCCGTTTCGTCGGAGCGCTCCGCATACAGCTTGACGCAGTCGCGCGAATAGCGGTTTTTCAAGGAGACGGGCGAACCCTGCGCCGCTATTTTGCCGCTGTCCATTATTATTATTTCGTCGGCACGGTCGGCATCCTCCATGTAATGAGTGGTAAGCAGCACCGTCATGCCCGTTTCCCTTCTCAGATTTTCGATTGTCTCCCACACCGAAAGGCGGGACTGCGGGTCCAAACCCGTCGTCGGCTCGTCGAGTATCAGCAGCTTTGGCGTGTGAATCAGCGCGCGGGCAATGTCCGTCCGCCGCCGCTGCCCGCCGGAAAGCTTGCCGTATTGCCTCGAAAATATTTCTTTTAAATCAAGCATACCGTCGAGGTTCTTCAGCCGCTCGCGCGCCTGCGTTCCGTTTAAACCGTAAAAACCGGCTCTGAGCAGCAGATTGTCCGACACGGACAACGTTCTGTCCATAATCGAGCCTTGAAACACGACGCCTATGTTTGCGCGCACTTCGTCCGGCTGCAAATCCACGTCGGCGCCGCATACCCTTACGCAACCCGCGTCCTTTTTCAAAAGAGTACATATTATGTTGATTGTCGTGCTCTTTCCCGCACCGTTTTGCCCAAGCAGGGCGACCAACCCGCCCTGCGACACGGAAAAATCCACGCCGTCCACCGCCTTGACTTTGCCGAAATACTTTTTCAGCCCTTCCGCTTTCAAAATTTCTTGCATAAAAAATATTATAGCATACTTCTCCGAAAATACTTTAACGAAAAATCATATTTATTTTTTTATTGCAATTAATTGCCGAAAGCCTCAAAAAACTTGACATAAGTCTCGTTTTGAGTTAAACTTCTGTTCGTCGGTCGGCGAGGCGTAGCGCAGTTTGGTAGCGCGCTTGCTTCGGGAGCAAGAGGTCGTGGGTTCAAGTCCCGTCGCCTCGACCACATTGCCAAACAAGCCCTTTTTGCTTGTTTGGCTTTTTTGTTGCGTAAGACTCACAAAAAAACCAAACGTCGCTTTGGGGGCTGTTTGGCAGACTTCTTTTTACGGGATGTTGAATTTTGTGACGCTTCGGGAGCTTTCCTCCCTCGCTGCTCCGTCGCTGCCGCTCCTTGCAAGTCCCGTCGCCTCGACCAACGTCGAAACTCGACTGTTTTGCAAAGAGAGTGCGTTTTTACGCACTCTCTTTGCTTTTTGTCGGTTTCTCCTCCTCCCCGAAAGCTCGCTTTCGGGGTTCCTCTTTTTTTCAAGCCCTTTTTGCTTGTTTGGCTTTTTTGTTACGCTCCCATCTAAAACAAGCAAAAAGCGCCCTCGAAAAAGCAAAAAAATCTTTGTACCCCAAATGTACCCCAAAAAAAATTTAACGTCAAAAACCCGTTTTCAGAGATAAAAAAGAGAACCGCCTGACCGTAAAAGTCGGGCGGTTCCGCAGCTCATTCCGCAGCTTAGCAGATGAGAAGATTGAGGGACTATTTCAACATTTCGCCTATTTCGCGCACTCGGTCGGCAAGCTCCTTATAGCGGTCGCAAGTGTCGTCGAGGGCTTCCAGCTTGTTTAAGCTCGGTTATCTCCCTGTCTCTTTCCTTGTTCTCGGCTACAAGTTCGCGTATGGCGGTTTCAAGCTCGCCCAGCAGTTCGAGTGCGTGAGGGCTTTCAGGGGCGATAAAATGCTCCTGCTCGGCTTTTTCATCAACGCCTATTATCCAGTCGCGTGTCGGCGCATTTTCGTTCACAGGCGAAGTCTCGACCTCTGCGGCTGCTTGTTCGCCCTGCGCGGGCGCGACTGCATTCAGGATTTGGTATTCGCCGTCATTCAGCTTGTATATCCCGCGCTTTTGCGGATTATACCCGAAGTATTCGTCGTTTATTACGACGGCAAACTTATCCGCACCGTTCACTCGCGCCCGACGATAAGCGTTTTCTATTTCCACAAGCGACGGAACTTTTTTAGCGTCGCTGTATTCAAATATACCGTTTTCAAACTTTTCCATTTTTTTCTCCTTTGTTAAATTTTAAATATTAGTTTTACCAAAAAGACTATGCCCGCAACCACGCCGCCCGTCAAGCCCACCGACAATATTCCCGTCGTCACCTTCAAGAACGTGGACGCTACTTTTTTGGATATTTGCCCTACGGTGTCGATTACTATCCCGACTATGAAATTTATTACGGAGACGGGAAAGGATATGAGGATTGAAAAGATAATGTACAGGGGGAGCGCGATTGCGTAAAACACGCACATTGTACGCAGCCCCAACGGCTCCCGTATCCCTATGATGTTAAGCACCGCCTTGTTTGCGTCGTAAAACGCCTTTGCCTTTAACGCCTTGCTTTGCAGCTCCGTGCTTTCCGCCTCGTATATTCTCGACGAGTGTTCGGCGCGTTCATGCTCCTTTTGTAGAACTGCCCGCTGTCTTTCCGATTCCGCTTCTATGCGCCGCGCTTCGGATAACGCAGACAGTTCCGCCCCCTTTTCCACGACCAGCTTGGAGCGCATTTCGTCGTCCTGCAACGCTGCGGCAGTGGTCAGCTCGTTTATTTTGTCCCGTATGGAGTTTTCGGGCGGCTCGACAATTTCGGGCGGCTCTACGACAGGCAGCAGCTCGTTATTCATTTTCTCCTGTGTTTACTACGTCCTGCGTGCGCTGATTTACTTCTTTCGTGAGCGTCACAAGCTCCTCGACCTTTTTGCTTATGTAGCTGTCGTCAACGTCTATCCCGTTTTTGACCGCAAAGCTCGTTGCCTGCGCCATTACATACGCCTTTTTTTCCGCACCTGTATAGTTCACGAACTTCTCCGCTTCCTTTATGAACTGCTCTATTACCCCGCTTATTTTCAGGATATTTTCCGCCGTTTTCTTTCCCTTAGCGCTTTTTATGAACTTCGTCAGAAAAGTCACGGTGGTGATGAGCAAGCCGACTGCCGCGCTCGCTATGGATAAAATTCCGCCTAAGTTTTCCAGCATTTTTTATTTCTCCTTTTCTTTTGTTTTTTCGTTTTCGTCGTCCTCCGCCACAGTGCCCGTAAGCTCGGAATATATTTCTTGGAGCATATTCTGATGTTTAAGCTCCTCCGAAATTATTTCGTCTATATCTTCGAGCATTGCCTCTTTGAGTTCCGCGTCAAGCGTTGAGTGTTGAATACACGCTTTTAGGTTGTTGTACTTGTTTATTGCTTCGCTCTCGGCTGTGACATTCCACTGTATTTCGTTTGCCACGTTTCGCACCTGCTCGGCAAAGTCCGCGTATTCCCGTTCAAAATCTAAAACTTCCATATCCAAAACTTCCATTTGCCTTTATCTTTCTCGCGATTTGCCTTCCAATTCGCGAATGTCTCCGTGAATACGTTTAAACTCGGCTTTCTTTTCTTCCAGATTAGGAATAGCAACCCCTGCCATTGCCTGCAACAAATCCTCGTTAAGAGGTTGCAGCTGCATTTTCAACTGTCTTATGTCTCTTCTTCGTTTTATTTCTTCTTTACTTATGAAATACACGTTTGTCATGCTTGCTCTCCTTTATCTTTATTACGAATTGCCTATAAAGAACCCTGCCGTAGGGATTGACGCGCTTTGGTCCAGACGAACATCTCTACTCATATACACCGAGTTCTTGTCCTCCTCAACAAGCCCGATTGTCAAGTAAACATCAGTGCCTGACTCATAAACGAACAAGAGGCAATCGTAATCTTTCATGGTTCCGCTTGTATCAATTGTCGCCTTGCCCTTTATTATTTGCTTTCCGTCGGCTGTTCCGTCTCCGTTATATATTGTTGAACACAGTTCGGACATATCCATTGTTTGATGTTCACTGGCATAATCTGTTTGCGTTTTGTAAATATTCACGGACGACGCAAGCAAAATGTCTTTCAACTCCGCGCCTGCGCCGATAAGATTTTCGTCATATCCGTTATTTGTGGTAAAGCTAAAAGAAATAGAGGCGTCACCGTAATAAGTCGGAATTGAGGAATTGGGAATCACCGCCCAATAAGAACCTATATTTCCGCCCCCGCTGCCGCTGTCGCCCTTATCCCCTTTATCTCCTTTATCTCCCTTTGCCCCCTTTATGCTGCCGAATTTGGTTGTCGTATAAGAGGCTGTGGAAATACTTTTAATAAGCAGCAGGTCGCCGTTTGCGTTTACTATAACGTCGCCGACAAGGGGCGAAACGTCCATGCCCGTCGTTGTCTCGATTGTGGATTTTGAAATAGACGTTGTGCTTGTCGAGGTGGACGCGAAAAAACCGCCCCCCTGAACTCTGCCTAAATTAACCGTTGACATGGTTTGTCCTCCCTGTTACTCGTAAGTGGCGATTAACTCGCCGTCTGCGTTTATTGACAGTGTTGGCGTTTTTCCGTCCTCTCCCGCAGGTCCCTGCGGTCCCGTCGCTCCTTGTATGCCTTGCGGTCCCTGTTCTCCCTGCACTCCCTGCTCGCCTTGTTCGCCCTTAGGTCCTTGCGCGCCCGTATCGCCCTTTGCGCCTTGCGCTCCCGTTGCGCCGCGCGGTATTCCGAAAACGACAACGGGGTTTTCCGCCGTGCCGCTCTGATTCACCGACGCCGCCTGATTTGAATCCAACGTAACTGCCGAGACGGTAAACAACGGCGTTGCTCCCGTGTCGCCTTTTGCCCCTTTCAAGCCCGTGAAGGCAAAGGCAAATACTTTTGCCGTATCGGGACCGCTTGCAGTTACCGTCACTTGCGGCGTGCCAGTCGTCGAATCTACCGTTGCTGTCGGATTGCCGAAACCTGCGGCAGGTCCGGCAGGTCCCGTCGCCCCCTGAGGTCCCTCAGGTCCCGTAATACCCTGCGAACCCGAAAGGTCGGTCAGATATTCGTAGGCGGTTTCGCCTTTCATGTACAGCTTTGCGTTGTCCTCGTCCTCTACGTTGCCCGTATCGATAAGCACAAATCCGTAAAGCGGCACGCCGTCCGTCGCATATCCCGCGTTCATCGCCTCTATACTCGGGTATGTTTTGGAAATTTTAAAACCCTCGCCCTGCGCTCCGCGCAAATTCCCCCGCAGCTGCCAGCTCAGCGTGTCGCCGTTGGACAAATACTGATACACGTTGCCGTTCTCCGTGTTCAAGTACACGTCGAGTTTTATGGGTATGTATCCGGCGGAAGCCAACTCCGCAGATATGGAAACATTATCGTCCGCCGTTCCCGTGTACCACATTGCCCCTTTGACGCGTCCCAAATTGATTGTCGTTGTCGCCATTTTTCTCTCTTCTCCTTAGTATGTAATGGTGATGCGGAGGTAGCCGCTGTCGTCTATTCCGTATTTCACTTCGTCGCTCGCAGCTCCCGCTTTCACCTCGATTAAGTCACCGTTCTGAACCGTAAAGCTGTACAGGTCGTCGCCGTCTTCTCCCCTTTCGCCCTTAGCTCCTTGTTCGCCCTGTTCGCCCTGCTCGCCTCTTATGCTTCCTTTCAGTTGCCACGTCAACGCGCCGTTGCTTTCAAGATACTGATACACGTTGCCGTTGTCGGCGTTTAGGTATATGTCGAACTCGTCGGGGGTATAGCCCGCAGCGGAAAGCTCGGCGGCTATATCGGCGGGGGTGTCAGCCGCTCCCGTATACCATGTTGACGCGTGTATGGAATTTACCTGTTCTTGCAGGCGGTTTATGTCGCCCTCTATTTTTTCTATGTCGCTCGGCTCTACGGGCGGGTCGCTTTCTAGGTCTGCGCTCGGCATTACTTCCAGCGCAACCGTTTGGCTCGTGATTATGGATATTACCGACTGCTCGTTTGGCGTGGTCGCCCCCTCCGCCATGTTCACCACGTTTATTACAAGCGTGGGCGCGTTCTCCCCCTGCCCCGCATATACGGTGAACGCCTGCGGCAACAGTCTTTCATACAGCGCATACTCCGCTCCGTTGTACGTCAGCTTTTTCACGTAGCGCAGAAAGTACGAATCGCTCTGCGCTATCTTCCCCGTCCGCTTGGTGTAAAGCATTCCGACTTTGACCGCCGTAGTTATGGGCGCGTCCGTCTGTTGCGCTATGATTGCGGCGGGCACAAACACGTTAAGCAGCTTGTTCTGATACGCCCCCTGATATAGCGGGAAATTTTGCTTTATGTCCGCTGTGCTCCCGCCCTCCGATAAATATATCTTTATTACGTTCATTTGGCTAAACCTCGTTTATTCCCTCGTTTATTATTATACCTTCTTCTTCGATTTCTTTCGGCGGAGCGTTTTTCGCATAAAAAAACACGGTCTTTTTTGACCGTGTTCGTGTTTAATATTCTATTTTTGCCGCTCACCAAACGGGAACGTCCATGTTTTTCGTCGTCACCTTTACAACCTTTTCGTCTACTAGCGTCACCTTTACGCTGCGCACGATTGTTCCGCCGCGCAAAAATCCACGCCACTGCGTTTTTTCGTAGGTGATTATTAGTTTGCCGTCATCTTTAATCCAATTGGCAGGTTTAGTTCCGAACAAAACTTCAATAGAATCAAGAGTTGTTCCTTCTTTGACAAAATTTGCATTATCCTTAAATTGATATTGTCTTTTTGCTATCATGGATAAAAATAAAATGCACAAAGCAAAGCCGATAATCGTGCTTACACCTATTGGCAAGATAAATGGAATTTGCAACAAAGCTAAAATAATAATTACACCACAGTTTAATCCCAACAATATAAAACAACTTCTTAATGACGAGAAAGCAGCAAAAAATACAAACAAAAAAGGAATATTTATTAAAAGAATAATTATAAAATTCCCAAATGTAATTGCAGTTTCGGGATTTATAAAACAAACTAATAAATAGGCAATAAATAACGCGATTACCCCTATTATAGCCGAGTATTTTGCAGTATTTATACGTTTCTCTTGTTTTAACAAATCCTCATTCTTTTCAGAATCAGCAAAACCATAAAAAATTGCGCATATAATTGAAAAAACCATTCCGAGTGCTAAAATAACAAGACAAGCTATAAGCATTACTTATGCTTCCCCCTTTTTGTGTAGAAAATAACACACATTTTCTTTTTATGTCAACTGTTTACCGAAACAAAGAAGGCGCAAAAATGCGCCTTCTTTGTCGAATAAAGTAATCACTGGTGCGGAAATACGTTTTTGTCGAACTTCCGTATCACCCACGACTTCATTGCTTCATCTGCCGACAGCCCCGTTATATTTCTTCCGAATACAAAGTACCTTGCCCCTGAATTTGTAGTACCATTAACCTCGTTAGTGCTAATAATTGCTATTGCTTTGTACATACCAGTTTCTATCGGCGCACGCATGGCGGCAGGGATTGTTATAACTATTTTCCCGCCCGACGTATCGACCAAAAAATCTGAGTACACATATTGGGAAATAAAGTTAGCGTCAATCGTCTCGTTGGAAATTTTATTTATTTCCTCATTCAACAATGCTATCGCTATATTCGCGTTATTCTCGCCGCTTTCGTCAGTTTTGTCGCTCCACACCCAACCCGAAACCACAAAACGGTCGCTGTCCGTCAGTAATTCGAGATTGTAGTCAAAGCTCAACGCTTCGCGGTTGTCTTTAAGCAACGCCAATCCGCTGGTGTTGTTCATCGCGGCGGCGGTATTGTTTTCGCTCCCGAATAACGCCGCTATATCTATTTTCGGCAAGGCAGGCAATTCCCTAATTTCCTTGTCCGACAGTGCAAGCGTAGGAAAGATTAAGAAGTCGAACATATCCGCTCTGCCGTGAACGTCAGGGTATTGAAAAGGACGCAATTGGTTGTATGCTCCGTCTGTTTGTCCAAGCTCGGGAACCCAGTGTTCTGTTGGAGCAACTTGGTCGCCCGCACTGAAATTGTCTTTCATTCTCCACGAAATGGTGAGCGTATTCCTTATTGAATACGTACCGACAGGGTGTAAAACGCTTGTTATGAAAGTCTCGTTTCCCGCCACGTTGTCGTCCTTATCAATGTCGTTCTTGAAGATTGTTGCCGCGTATCTCGGATAAGTAGCGGGAGACTGCGAACTCAACGGGAACATAAGCCGCTGTATATAATCCCAACCGCTTTCTTGTATGAAACTGTCCGTATTCTTGTTATCCCCGTCGGAAGTCCCCAAAACAAGATAGTCGGCAATGACCTTTGAACGCCTTATCTGGCTCTGCTCGCTTATCTCGTAAAAACGCGGCTCGCTCGGTATCCCTATTATCTGAGACAGCTTGTTGTAGTCCTTGCTAAACTCTACGTCGCATATTACGTGGTCGAAATAAAATACGCTTTTTACCTTTGTGACGTAATAAAGTTCTCCGCGTATTTCGTATAGCTGTCCCGCCCGCTTTACGTTAAACAAAGCGTCCGTCCACTCCCGTATTGTATATGTGGTGTTGCCCGTCCGAATTAAGCGACCATACGTATTATCTCCGAATTTTACGCTGTCTGCGACGGTGTCCTGCTGGTTGTTGAACTGTCTGTGCTGCGGGGCGCGGTCATACTTTGTTTGCAGCAGATATTTCCGTAAATCGGGGCGTGTCTGGTCGGAACGTACCGTCTCCTGCGTTCTGTATACTATGTGGAATACATAATCGTTGACTACTATATCTTCCCATGTGGACTTATTAAATACAGTGCCTATTATCCTTTTTATTGCGTATTCTCTATCTTCGTCCCCTTGATTTACAGCCGGCAACCTGTAATTAAGTCCCTTTATCTTGTTGTCTCTCAAATTGTAGTAAATGGCAAGCCCTTTATTGGGGACTGTGGTAGGAACGACGTCTAAAAGTTGGTAAATACTTTGTTCGTAAACGTAATTTGTTATGTCAGCCGTCACGCCTTCGGCATTCCTTATTTCAAGTTTAACAAGCTCAATTATATTTTTCGATGTTTGTATTTCCGCAACGTCGTTATACACGAGGTAATCCTCGCTTGAAGATTTTGGAGCAACCCATTCCTCTATTATACCGCCGAGCTGCACCATGTTTGTTACGTAGGACGAGCAGGCGGCAATGTAATCCTCTATGCTGCGCGAATTAAATACAGACACGTCATTATTAATCCCTGTTGACTGCTCCGTAATCCCCAATCTGCGCCATTCCACAACAAAGCGATTATCCCGTCCAAAGCGCACTTTCGGTATGGCGTGAATATATTTGCCTATGTCTATAAGCACTTCCCACCAATTTTTTTGATTATAGAAGTTTTCCACAATCTGCGTGTTTCTCAACGCAAGCGCGTCGTTTTCTTCGAGGTAATACGATTGTGGGGTTTCGTCTATGGACGTTTCCGGAATTTTTCTCACAAGCTGCGTGGATAGCTGCGCTTTATTAAACAATTCATAAGCAGTTGCAATATTCGCGCTTTCTAACCACGTCGTCACGGGGCTGCTTGTGAAAAAACTCATGGCGGCTTGCGGCGTTGAGTTTTGCGTATATGTCGAAGTGTTCTTTGCATTCCAATATATTCCCAAAGAAATTGTCCTTGTCATGCCGTAGTAAAAACTGCAAATTCTCGGATTCGCTGGTTCTGTAAACTGATACATTTCTTCTGTTGGAAGCAAATTTGCCATATTCACATAAACCGAGTATGAATATCCGTATTTTGCAGTAAACTGTATTACTCTGTTTTTCCTTGTTGTGTCATATTGTGTTACTCGTTTTACCCAACTTTTTAAATAGGGTTCTGTTAATTGCCCAAGAATATTAGTTCTGCTATAAGAGATACCCTTGCTAAAACTATGTACAGCCAAAACGGGAGATTCCCACCCTTCGTCCCAATAGCCCTCGACAGGGTCGCTGTCAACAGGGTCTACAAACATGTTTACAATGGTTTCTTCTTCCTTCGTGGTAGAAGATTTTTGAACTACTTTTACATTCAAAGAACAGTAACCTTGCATGGTGTAGGTCTTTGCATTGCGCGTTCCGTAATATATCCTGAGCATGGGCACGGGCAGCCGTATTTCTTTTTCTTCGCCAACAGGTATTTCTTGATATTTCAGAAAATTGTCCCATTTAACGTCGGAAGGCTTAACTGGTCCGTTGCCCAAATCTACCTCATACCAGTCGGGGAAGACCCACTCGAATTTCTTGCCCACACGGTGTTCTATTTTAGCAAATGAATTATACAGTCCAAAAGGCTCGGATACAATATCGCTCGGCACGGTATACGTAGGTATTACTTTTTCCGTGCGACTATGTTCGGACTCCTTATCCAAGTTTACATTTTTCAGCCTGTAAGTGACGGCAATATTATCCACAAGCCGCCCCTGCGCGTCAACGGAAGCCTCGTCAAAATAGATATGGTGGTCGAAATAATTTGCGTCGCTTATAATCGGCTGCGTCACAATATCCTGCGCGACGCACAAATGGAAGCTCTCCCACAGCTGCGCCTCCGCGCTCCCCTTGCGTTTTTCCCAAAACTCCAAAATAAACTTGGTTTTGGGCGCAAACTCCTTTGAGAAGTTCAGCCCCGCAAGCGTCACCTCCGCCATATCGAGAGTTTCGTCCAACTTCTCGTCCGTACTCACGCCCTGTAAGAGATGTGCGGAATAATCCGTGCCCCTGTAAAAGTTTTCTTCCTGCATACTGTCGTAAAGATAAATTTTCGTTATAATCATAAAAAATCACCTCAATCTTCCGTTTGTCCAATCCGTTCCCGCTCTCGCCCTCTGATACTCGATTGAACTTTGCTCTTTGAAAATAGTAAAATTGTACTCGCGTTCCCGCTTGGAGTATTTGGAAATCAGGCTCGCCCCCGACGTTATTCCCGACAGCGCGCTCCCCAATATAATCCCGACAGGACCAGCCCACGCCATTGAAACGCCGCCCATGACGACGCTGTAAGCAAGAGAGGTCGTGTCCTTTAACACCTCTATCCTCCTCTCCGTCCTGTCCTGTAACGCTTGGTCGCCGCTCTGAATCCCTATCCCCGACGCCCAATAATCTATTGCAAGGTCAGCCCCCTGCTTGACGGTGGACAATATGTGCTGCACATTCGCATTCGCTATACGCTTCGTGCGCGTATTCATGCCCGTGCCCGTTCCCAAGCCCTCGCTTTCCTCGCCGCCTGCGGCGGTAGTCTTGTCGGCGTCGGTTTCCTTTGTCCCCGCGCCCCCCGATATTCCGCCGCCGCTTTGCTTCCTCACTATAACTTCAATTCTCTGCGTCCCCTGCTGATACAGCATTTCTTCCTCTCCTTATTTACGGATTGGTCGTATACGTGACCGTAACGGTTGAGCGGCGGTATTCGTAAACTCCGTTCCCCGCGCTCGTCTGATTTTGGAATCTCACCCAATACTGTTGAACGGGCGCAAACTTTATTTGCAGCACACCGCTTTCCAAGCTCCACTCGACCGCGTTGACTGTTATAGCGTCGTCGTTCCGCTCAAATCCTTTCATTTCCACAAGCAGAATTTCAATGATGTCTACATTTTCAAGCGGTGTTCCCGTCAACGGAATTTCTATATATTCGAGCCTTTCCGCCTCGTCGGAATTTGTAGGCGACGATGAACCGTAAGGCTCGGGCGCAACCTGCATTTGGACGGTAGTAACGTCGAAAACACTGCCGGTATACGGGAAATCGGCTGCTTTTTCGACAGGCTCGGGAACGCTTTTCACAAACATTGCGCATACGTCAATGTCGCCCGTGACGTTCACGTCCTGCCGCGTCGCCCCGAGCCGTCCGTCCGACCATTCGGAAAACTCCCAACCGTTAAGCGGGAAAGCGGTAACGGACGTTGCGTTGCCGCCGCTTACCACCGTCTGCTCCGTATTGCCCAAAATAACGCCACGCCCGCTGTCGCACACGCTGTACTTGACGCTGTACGTTTGGGGAGTCGGAGGCGGCGAAATCTCCCAGCCGAGTCTGCCCCAGCCTTTGAGAGTTAAGCTCGACACGTTGAAATCACTGTTGGTTATAACTTTCTGTATGTTGTCTATCATGTCCTTGAAGACATAGCTGTGTTCCGCCGTAGTCACGCGCACGTATACGGGAATATTAAAGCATAGAGATAAAAGCCGGCGATTGGGTTCGTATTGCGCCCAAAGCCAAAAGACGCTTTTTCGCTGCCGACGACGAGGGTATCAAATATATCTGCATACAGGTAAAAGAAAACTCCCTCGGCGGCTATTCTATGGCGGACGCGGAAATTGCGCAATAACGTACATTCGATTTTCAAACGCAAAAAAGACGGAGTTTTCTCCGTCTTTTTTGCGTTTCATGCCATGATACCTACATTCAACAATTCGCCGAAGAGCATTCTTTCGATAG
>ENA-ORSK01000495-ORSK01000495.1-human-gut-metagenome-genome-assembly--contig:-NODE-495-length-40023-cov-4.554669_pt1 | contig 40023 bp, 28 predicted proteins | sample MGYA00242192_ERZ509159 | MGnify/ENA primary metagenome ERZ509159 (study PRJEB26280, sample SAMEA2338663) | human gut metagenome | biome: human gut; feature: human-associated habitat; material: faeces...
CCATGTGACGGTTTATGCTCTGCCGGATCTGGCGGCTCTATCCGTCCAGTGGGACCCTGGAGCGGACACCGCCCGGGCGGCGGAGCTGCAGGAGAACACCTATGGCGGCGACTGGCAGGCGCTGCTGACGGCGCTGTTTGCTGCGGACATCCGTAAGGTGGGCCACCACATTAAAGACACCATGCGCGCCCTGCTGGAGCGGGGAGTGGACCCGAAGGGGTATATATTCGACACGGCCCTGGCGGCCTATCTGCTGGACGCAACAGCTGGGAGCTACGACCTGCAGCGGCTGTTTGTGGCGTATTTTAACGAGGAGCTGCCAAAGCCCGCACAGCTGGAAAAGGACGCCTTCACGCCCCTGGGAGACACCTCCGCCGCTTGGGCAGCTATGCATAGCTACAGCTCCGCTGTGGCTGCGCTGTATGACATTCTGCCGGGAAGGCTGCGGGAGATGGACATGACGGAGCTTTACGAGACCGTGGAGCTGCCACTGTGCGCCGTGCTGGCCCGGATGGAGCAGCGGGGCTTCCTGGTGGACGGAAAGGCCCTGGCGGCCTTTGGCCGGGACATGGCCGACAGGATCGCGGACCTGGAGGGACGCATCTACGATCAGGCCGGGGAGAGCTTCAACATCAACTCCCCCAAGCAGCTGGGGACGGTGCTGTTTGAGAAAATGCAGCTGCCCCACGGGAAAAAGACCAAAACCGGGTGGTCCACCAATGCGGACGTGCTGGAAAAGCTTCGCTGGCAGGCCCCCATTGTGGCGGATGTGCTGGAGTACCGGCAGTATGCCAAGCTGAAAAGCACCTATGCCGACGGCCTGCTGAAGGTGGTGGATCCGGATGGCCGCATCCGCACCAGCTTTCAGATGACGGTGACGGCCACAGGCCGCCTGTCCTCCACGGAGCCGAATCTGCAGAACATCCCCGCCCGCACAGAGGTGGGCAGCCGCATAAGGGGCATGTTTGTGGCCGCCCCGGGGAACGTACTGGTGGATGCGGACTACTCCCAGGTGGAGCTGCGGCTCCTGGCTCATATCTCCGGGGACGAGGCTATGCAGCAGGCGTTCCTGTCCGGCCAGGATTTCCATACCCTTACGGCGGCCAAGGTGTTCCATGTGGCTCCGGAGGAGGTAACGAGCCGGATGCGCTCCTCGGCCAAGGCGGTGAACTTCGGCATTGTGTACGGCATCTCTGCCTTTTCCCTGGCCCAGGACATCGGCGTGTCCGTTGCTGAGGCCAAGGAGTATATGGAGCGGTATTTTGACACCTACCGGGGCGTGAAGCGCTATATGGAGCAGGTGGTGGAGACGGCCCGGGAAAAGGGCTATGTGGAGACCCTCATGCATCGGCGCCGGGCACTGCCGGAGCTGAAAAGCTCCAATTTCAACATGCGCTCCTTCGGTGAGCGGGTGGCGCTGAATATGCCCATCCAGGGCACGGCAGCAGACATTATGAAGCTGGCGATGGTCCGGGTGGAGCATCGCCTAAAGGGGGAGGGCCTGGCGGCAAAGCTCATCATGCAGGTACACGACGAGCTGATCGTGGAGTGCCCGGAGGAAGAAAAGGAGACTGTGGAGCGGCTGCTGGAGGAGGAAATGAGCGGCGTGGTGCGCCTGTCCGTGCCTCTGCCTGCCCAGGCCCACAGCGGCAAAACCTGGCTGGAAGCGAAAGGATAAGAAAATGCATATAAAGATCGTACCCATGAACGCAGATCACCTGGAGGAGCTGGAAAAGCTGGAGAGACTCTGCTTTTCCCGGCCATGGAGCCGCAAAATGCTGGCGGAGGAGCTGGAAAATCAGTGTGCTGCCTTCCTGGTGGCCCAGGACGGAGAAACGGGCCAAGTGATTGGCTATGCGGGCCTCTTAGTAGTGGCCGACGAGGGCTATATCACTAATGTGGCGGTGTTTCCGGAGTATCGCCGACAGGGTGTGGCAGCAAAGCTTCTGGCCGTGTTTGAAAACTTCGCTCGGGGCAATCATCTGGCCTTTCTCACCCTGGAGGTGCGGCCCTCCAACGCAGCGGCCATTGCCCTGTACGAGAGCTTTGGCTTTAGGCAGGCGGGCCGGCGGAAGAACTACTACGACCTGCCCAAGGAGGATGCGCTGATTCTGACGAAAACCTATGGGGAGGCGGAAGCATGAATATTTTGGCCTTTGAATCCTCCTGCGATGAGACCGCTGTGGCGGTGGTGCGGGACGGGCGCACGGTGCTGTCTGACGCCATCCTCTCCCAGGCGGACATGCACGCCCTCTACGGCGGTGTGGTGCCGGAGATCGCCTCACGCAAGCACGTGGAGGCTATTTCCGGCCTGACGGATCAGGCCCTCTGCGATGCGGGTCTGACCAAAAGGGATATTGACGCGGTGGCCGTGACCTATGCCCCGGGGCTTATCGGGGCGGTGCTGGTGGCAGTGAGCTTTGCCAAAAGTGTGGCCTACAGCCTGGGGGTGCCGCTGATCCCGGTGCACCACATCCGTGGGCACATCGCCGCCAATTACCTGGCATTTCCGGACTTGGAGCCGCCATTTTTGGCACTGGCTATCTCCGGGGGCAACACCCTTATCGTGGATGTGAAGGATTATACGGACATGGAAATTCTCGGGGCCACCCGGGACGACGCCGCCGGGGAGTGCTTTGACAAGGCCGCCCGGGTCCTGGGCCTGCCCTATCCCGGCGGTAAGCCCATGGATGAACTGGCCCGGCAGTCCCAGGGGGGCGTATACGACCTGCCCCGGGCCCATGTAGACGGCGCGGACCTGGACATGAGCTTCTCGGGCCTGAAAACCGCCGTGGTGAACCTGGCCCACAACGCCCAGCAGAAGGGCGAACCCTTGGACCGGGCAGCGCTGGCCCGGGACTTCACCCGGGCCGTCAGCGATGAGCTGGTGCCCCGAGCTATAGAGGCCGCCCGGCGCTGCGGACGCAGGACCATCGTGGCCGCCGGGGGCGTGGCCGCCAACTCCATCATCCGGGCAGACCTGAAGGCTGCCTGCGAAAAGGAAGGCTGCACCCTGTATGTGCCGCCCCTGCGCCTATGCGGCGACAACGGCGCCATGATCGGCGCCCAGGGCTACTATGAATACCTGGCCGGAAGGCGGGGCGGGCTGGACCTGAACGCCTACGCCACCATGGACCTGGATGAAAAGGAATAAAGGGCGCATAGCAAAATAGCGCGCAGAAAAAAGCGGGGAGGCGCTCCCACAAGGGACTGCTTTCTCGCCTTTTTTATGATTCAGGCAGCGGAGGGTTCATTTGGTATGCTGTGCCGGAAAAGCCGGGTGCAAATGCGGAAAAGGTCCTGACATGGCAGGCGGCAAGCTCTGAGCGACCCTGTTTTTGGCAAATTAAAATCCATACTGTTCAGAAACCGTTTTATATGATATAATACTTGTAAAATGGCTGTATGCCTGCCCTATGTCATATTTTCCCCGGTGTCGCTGGAAAGTGAAAATATGGCCGCAGGATAAAGTCCATTAAAGGCCGGCGAGGCACAGATTGCCGGCCGCCGAAAAAACGGGAAGGAAATTTTTATAACATGCTGGGTGTTTACAATTATACGGTGTTACTGACTTACATAGGGATGCTCACGGGCCTCACAGGTATCGGCTGCGCTATGGGCGGACGGATCCCATGGGCGCTGCTATGCCTGCTTTTGGCGGACCTATGCGATATGTTCGATGGGAAGATTGCCTCCACAAAAAAAGACCGAACTTCACAGGAGAAACGCTTCGGCGTGCAGATCGATTCTCTCAGCGACCTCATCTGCTTCGGCGTACTGCCCGCTGTCACGGTTTACGCTGCGGCTCGCGGCGCACTTTATGCCGCCCTTGCAGCGGGACTGTATGTACTGGCGGCGCTGATTCGCCTGGCTTGGTTCAATGTAGATGAGGAGGAACGGCAGGATACCGACAACGGCCAGCGGGAGATGTATTTGGGACTACCCGTTACCACCGCTGCACTGTTTTTGCCCACGGTTCTGGGCCTGGCCCGGCTGCTGCATGGCCCCCTGCCCATCCTCGGCACCGCGCTGCTGGTGGTGATGGCTTTGGCCTTTCTGATTCCCTTCAAGCTGGCGAAGCCTCGCCTGCCGGGCATGATCCTCATGATCCTCATGGGCTGCGCCGAGCTGGTCATCGTGTTTCTGGGGGTGAAGCCGTGAGCGGAAATTCCGGCTTCGTCCACTTCCTGTACGGGACCGCAACGGGCCGACTGCTGCTCAAGGGTATTCTTGCCACCCATGCTGACCGCCTGGCAGTGGCGTTCCTTTGCTCCCGCCTGTCCCGGCCCCTGATCGGCCCCTATGCCCGGCGCAATGGAATCCCACTGACAGAGACGCAGAAAAGGGACTTCCGGACCTATCGGGATCTCTTTCTCCGTACCCGGACGCCTGCGGACTTTGACAGCGAGCCCTCTCACCTCATTAGTCCCTGTGACGGCTGGCTCAGTGCCTATCCCATTCGAGAAGACAGCAGCTTTGCCATCAAGGGCTCCCACTACAGCCTCCACGACCTGCTCCAGGATGCGGACCTGGCCGCCCACTACACCGGCGGGGATTGCCTGGTGCTGCGCCTGTGCCCGTCGGATTACCATCACTACTGCTATATTGACGATGGATTTCAGGGAGAAAATCACTTTATCCCCGGTGTGCTGCACAGCGTGCAGCCCATCGCCTGTGAGAAATACCCCGTCTTCTTCCTCAACCGCCGCAGCTGGACGCTGCTCCATACGAATCACTTTGGCCCTGTGGTGCAAACAGAGATCGGCGCCCTGGTGGTGGGAGGTATTGTGAATCTCCGGGAAAATCAGCCCATGCGCCGGGGCCAGGAAAAGGGCTACTTTGAGCTGGCCGGCTCTACCATTACCCTGCTGTTTCAAAAGGACTGTATTCGGCTAAAGCCGGAGCTTTTGACCGCCCTGGAGCGTGGGGAGGTACAGGTGCGCCAGGGCCAGTGGATCGCCACTGCACCGGGGGAAAACTGAATTTGGATCATCTCCAGCCCCGCACCCGGTGCGGGGCTGCGTATTTCTGCTCTGTCTGTTGACATCCCAAGCCGATTCTTATAGAATGGGGGCAGAAAAAACAGACCCGGAGGAGGTTATTTTATGAACATTGGATTGTTGGGCTGCGGTGTGGTAGGCGGCGGCATTTTGGACTTCTGCGCGGAGCGGGCGGACCTCACCGTCGCCAAGGTGCTGGTGCGTCGTCCCCGGCCAGAGCTGGGCGCTCTTGCGGTGACGGATATTGCCGACATCACGGGCGATCCTACCATCGGCATCGTCATCGAGGTCATGGGCGGCCTGCACCCGGCCTATGAGTATATCTGCGCCGCTCTGCGCTCGGGTAAGCATGTGGTGACGGCCAATAAGGCGGTCATCAGCGCCTTTTACAGCCAGCTGACGCAGCTGGCGGCAGAAAACGGCGTGTCCCTGCGCTGCACTGCCGCCGTGGGCGGCGGCATTCCCTGGCTTGTAAATTTGGAGCGCTGTAAGCGGCTGGATGCCATTTCCGAGCTGGGCGGCATCATGAACGGCACCACCAATTTTATCATGGATGCCATGCACGCCGCCCCTGTGTCCTTCCCGGAGATTTTAAAGCAGGCCCAGGAGCTGGGCTACGCCGAGGCAGATCCATCCGCCGACATCGATGGCGATGATGTGCGCCGTAAGCTGACTATCTCCGCCAACATCGCCTTTGATACCCTCCTCCGGGAGGAGGATATCCCCATGCTCGGGATTCGCACCGTCACGGATGAGGATATTCGGACATTCCAGGCCCACGGCTTTGTATGCAAGCTCCTGGCCACCGCTAAGGCGGCCGAGGACGGCGTCTGCGCCTTCATCGAGCCCACCCTGGTTGCCAGCCATGACCTGGAGGCTGCCGTGCCCAAAAACTTCAACCTCATCACCTACTATGGGGAGAAAATCGGCCGGCACAGCTTCTTTGGCCAAGGCGCCGGGCGCTATCCTACAGCCTTCAACGCTGTGGAGGATTGCCTGGACATCCTGGCGGGCAAGCACGGCTTTTACACGGATGACATGCGCCCTACCGCTGTTACCAACACGGAGGAGGCCCACCCCTACTATGTCCGCACCGCTTGCCCGGACGAATTCTTACAATCCGTTACGGCGGAACGCTGGGAAAGCGGCATCGTCACCGCCTGCGTAAGCGTAGCGGATATGCTCCGCTGGGGCCGGGAGCAGCTGAAAAAAGACCCCACCTGCTTCCTGGCAGGCATTCGCTGATGGATCACCTCAGCCGCAGCAGGCAAAATGCCTGCTGCGGTTTTTTTACAAATAACACAAATTATTCATACATTTGTCCCTTAGTTATGGTATAATATGCTTCGAGGATAGAATTTTGCCCGCAGGGCAAGGAGGAGCAACAGCCATGATGGTCGAAAAACCCAACCGCCCGTCCCTGAAAAACGTACATTTACCCAACTCTACCCCGCAGCAGGAGATGGAGCTGGCTCAAGGCATGGTGCGGGTGAACCACCTGTACCGCAGCGCATTAAAGGTGGCTGTGGCACAGATGGAGATCCTGGACGAGGAGTTTGCCACGCTCAATGATCGCTCTCCCATCCATCACATCGAGTACCGCATCAAGACCTTGGACTCTATTGTGGAGAAGCTTCAGCGCCGGGGACATGCCGTTACTATAGACAATATCTACGCCTATGTCCAAGATGTGGCAGGCATCCGCATTATCTGCAACTATTTGGATGACATCTATTATCTGCGCAGCCTGCTCACCCGGAACGAGTCTTTTCAGGTGATCCAGGAGGTGGATTACATAAAGACACCCAAGCCCTCCGGCTATCGCAGTCTGCATCTGATCGTGGAGGTTCCCATTGTTATCTCTGAGGGGACATTGCACCTGCCGGTGGAGATCCAGCTGCGCACCATCGCCATGGATATGTGGGCCAGCCTGGAGCACGAGCTGCGGTATAAATCCACCCGGGCCTTTTCCCAGGAGGACGCCAACCGGCTGCGCCTGTGCTCCGAGGCGGTATTCGAGGTGGACCGGGAGATGCAGAACATCTATAAGGGAAAGCCCGCAGAATACGAAGAAGGCGAAGCGGAATCCGCCCCCTGATTCATAAGCAGAAAAATCACGCACCCGATGTATAATCCGGTGCGTGATTTTATTATAGGCAGAGACTGTTTATCCGCCGGACGCATGCGCTGGTGTACGTCCGTGACATTGCCGCGCCTTAGGCCCGGCTGCGCCGCAGCTTTAGCTGCAGCCGGTCTGCAATCATGGCAATAAATTCCGAATTTGTAGGCTTCCCCTTCGCCGAGTTCACGGTGTATCCGAAATACTTCTGCAGGGTCTCCAGATCCCCGCGGTCCCACGCCACTTCAATGGCATGGCGGATCGCCCGTTCCACTCGGGATGGCGTGGTAGAGAATCGGCTGGCTACCTCAGGATACAGCACCTTGGTCACCGCGTTGATGACATCCATGTCCTGCACGGCAATCAGAATGGCCTCCCGCAGGTACTGATAGCCCTTAATATGCGCCGGCACACCGATCTCATGGATGATCGCTGTCACCTGCCCTTCCAGAGCTGGAGAAAAATCCCCCATTTCCTGCTGGGATTGGGCTGCCTGACGCATCAGCTCCAGTAAGGATTCTTCGCTGCAGGGCTTGGATAAAAAGTACCACACGCCCATTTGCACCGCTTGGCTCACGGTGCGCTGCACACAGAACGCAGACACCACGATAATCTTCGGCGCCCGGTCCCCCATGCTTTGCAGCTGCTTGAGCAGGCCGAATCCGTCCAGCTCCGGTAAAACCAGGTCCATAATCAGCAGCTGCGGATACAGCTGCTGCACCAACCGCAGCGCCTCCACCCCGGAGCCGGCGCTTCCGACCACCTGGAATTCCCCTGTACTCTCCATGGTCTTCTTCAGTATCGTTCGATACTCCTCGCTTGCGTCTGCTATAACAACGCTTGCCTTGATTTCCATATTCTCCCTCGTCCTTACATATTAAATTTTCAGCGCATAATCCATTCTTCCTCAACAGCCCTCCCTTGCCTTGCGGATAATATACCATATTTCAGTGTCGTTTTCAAGTAAATTTTAGCGATTTCATACGATTATGTGTGGGACTTTCCGACAGAATTCGACAAATATCTCTACCGGCGGCTGAAAATCTCGGGAGTATCCTTTGGAGAAAAGCTAAATATGTATGTTGCTTTTCTGAAAATTTTTTCTTTTTCTGCAAGGAATTCCCAAAACTTTTTTCCGGTGATTTTCTGTGTATTCTAATAAAAAAAATACATATTAAGAACTTCTTCGAATTAATTGACATTCCCGCCGGTTTGTGCCATTCTAATATCATATCATCAGAAAAGGAGTTGATCGCGAATGAGCAGATTGGATATCAAGTCTCCCAGCAAGGCCGAGACTGTGGTGGAGAATCTCTATCGTGATGTAGAACGGCGGATTGCCGCCAGCCCTCCGGGGCTATGCCCGGTAGATATGTCGCTGAGCTTCCTGCGGCTTTGCCATGCCCAGAGCTGCGGCAAGTGTGTGCCCTGCCGCATCGGCCTGGGGCAGCTGGCCCTGCTCCTGGAGCAGGTTCTTTCCGGCACAGCCACCATGAGCACCCTGGTTACCATTGAGAAGACAGCTCGAACCATTGTCAACACGGCAGATTGTGCCATCGGTCGGGACGCGGCACGCCTGGTGGTGGACGGGCTGGAGGGCTTCCGGGATGATTATGAGGAGCACATCCTTCACCAGCGCTGCCTGGCAGGGCTGAAGAACCCTGTTCCGTGTGTGGCCTTGTGCCCCGCCGGGGTGGATATTCCCGGCTACATGGCCCTGGTAGGTGAGGATCGCTGCGCCGACGCCGTGCGCCTGATCCGCAAGGATAACCCCTTCCCCGTTGCCTGCGCCTATATATGCGAGCATCCCTGCGAGGCTCGCTGCCGCCGAAATATGATCGACGATGCCATCAATATCCGCGGGCTCAAGCGCTATGCCGTGGATCATGCCGGGGATGTGCCCCAGCCTGCGTGCGCCCCGGCCACGGGTAAGACCGTTGCCATTGTGGGCGGCGGCCCCAGCGGCCTTAGCTGCGCCTACTATTTGGCCCTCATGGGCCACAAGGTCACCGTTTTTGAGGAGGCCAAGCAGCTGGGCGGGATGCTCCGCTACGGCATCCCCAGCTACCGTTTCCCCCGGCACCTGTTGGATGCCGAGATCGCATCCATCCTGTCTCTGGGGATCGAGGTACATACCGGCGTCACTGTGGGCAAGGATATCTGGATGGAGGACCTGCAAAAGCAGTATGACTGCCTGTATATTGCCATCGGTGCCCACCAGGATAAAAAGACCGGCATTCCCGGGGAGGACAGTGAAAACGTCATGTCTGCCGTGGAGATGCTCCGCGCCATTGGCGATGATATCATGCCTGATTTCACCGGCAAGAGGGTGGTGGTCATCGGTGGCGGCAACGTGGCCATGGATGTTACCCGCAGCTCTATCCGCTTGGGGGCCGAAAAGGTTACCTGCGTGTATCGCCGCCGTATCGAGGATATGACGGCCCTGCCCGATGAGGTTACCGGCGCCATGGCTGAGGGGGCCGAGATCATGGCGCTGGCCGCTCCGGTCCGCATCGAGGCGGACGAGGACGGCGTGGCCAAGGCCCTGTGGGTCCAACCCCAGCTCATTGGCGAGGCGGATAAGGCTGGCCGGCCCCGGCCCCACAACGCTGATTTGGACGAGGTCCGCATCGATGCGGACATTGTCGTGGTGGCCATTGGCCAGGGCGTTGAAATCAGCGGCTTTGACTCCGCCGGCGTGCCCATTAAGCGCGGCGCCTTTGTGGCCGGCCTTTCCGGCCAGGTGGGTGACATGGATAACGTCTTCGCCGGGGGCGATTGCGTTACCGGCCCCGCCACTGCCATCCGCGCCATTGCCGCCGGCAAGGTGGCCGCCGCCAATATTGACGAGCACCTGGGCTATCGCCATGAGATCACCGTGGACATTGACATCCCCAGCCCCATGCTGAATAACCGTCCGCCCCACGGCCGTATCAACACCACGGAGCGGGAAGCCTGCCAGCGCAAGTGCGATTTTGAGGACATCGAGTGCGGCCTGACCCACGAGGGCGCCGTTACCGAGGCCTCTCGCTGCCTGCGGTGCGATCATTACGGCTATGGTATCTTCAAAGGAGGTCGAGTTGACAGATGGTAAAGCTTATCATTGACAGAAAGCCGGTCTCCGTGCCGGAGGGTACCACCATTTTGGAGGCGGCCCGCTCTGTGAACATCGAAATCCCCACCCTCTGCTACCTCAAGGGCGTCAACGAAATTGCTGCTTGCCGGCTGTGCATGGTGGAGATCGAGGGGTATCCGCGCCTGGTCCCCTCCTGCGATAACGTGGTGGCCGAGGGCATGGTGGTGCATACCAATTCTCCCCGGGCCCGGGAGGCCCGGCGGGTGAATATGCGTCTGCTGCTCAGCCAGCACGACACCCACTGCACCAAGTGTACCCGCAGCGGCAATTGCAAGCTGCAAAAGCTTACCAACGACTATAACCTTCTGGGTGACCACTACATCAAGGATCTGAAAACGACGGAGGACGATTTTTCCAACCCCGTGGTGCGCATTGAGAACCGCTGCGTGCGCTGTATGCGCTGCGTGCAGGTGTGCGACAAGATCCAAAGCATGAACATCTGGGATCTGATGGGCACCGGCTCCCACACCACCATCGGCGTGGGCAAGACCCGCCGCCTGGGGGATTCCGATTGCACCTTCTGCGGACAGTGCATCATCCACTGCCCGGTGGGCGCCCTGCAGGAGCGGGACGACACCGGCAGGGTTTTCGACGCCCTGGCCGATCCCAAGAAGATCACCGTGGTGCAGATTGCTCCGGCGGTTCGGGCTGCCTGGGCGGAGTATTATCACCTGGATCCCAAATTTGCCACGGCCCAGCGCATGGTTACGGCCTTGAAGCAGATCGGCTTTGACTATGTGTTTGATACAGATTTTGCCGCAGACCTGACCATTATGGAGGAGGGCACCGAGTTTATCGACCGTTTCACCCATCGGGATCGCTACACCTGGCCCATGTTCACCTCCTGCTGCCCCGGATGGGTGCGGTTTGTGAAGAGCCAGTTCCCGCGGTTTGTGAACAACCTCTCCACGGCCAAGAGTCCCCAGCAAATGTTCGGCGCTGTAGCCAAGAGTTACTTTGCCCAAAGTATCGGTGCGGACCCACACGACATTTTCGTGGTTTCCATCATGCCCTGTGTATCCAAAAAGAGCGAGTGCGCCCTGCCCAATATGACGGATGCCTGCGGTGATCCGGATGTGGATGTGGTGCTTACTACCCGGGAGATGGTGCGCATGTTCCGGGGCGAGCAGATCGTCCCCGCCACCTTGGAGGAGACGCCCTTTGACAGCCCCTTGGGTACCGGCACCGGCGCAGCCGTAGCCTTCGGCTCCACCGGCGGCGTGATGGATGCCGCCCTGCGCACGGCTTACCGCATGGTTACGGGCAGCAATCCGGACCCCGATGCGTTCCACGCTATCCGCGGTATGGACGGCTGGAAGGAGGCTGTATTCGAGATTCCCGGCGCCGGTGCCGTTCGCATTGCGGTGGTCAGCGGTCTGGGCAATACCCGCAAGCTTATGCGGGCCCTGGAGCAGGGCGATGTGTCCTATGACTTTGTAGAGGTTATGGCTTGCCCCGGCGGCTGCGCCGGCGGCGGCGGTCAGCCTATTCACGACGGCGTTGAGATGGCTGAGAGCCGCGGCAGCGTACTGTGGGCCCTGGATCGGGCGGAGCCCGTCCGCTTCTCCCATGAGAACCCGGATGTCATGGCCCTGTATCGGGATTTCCTGGGCGCACCCATGAGTGCCAAATCGCACCACCTGCTTCACACGGATCATCATGCCTGGAAAATGCCCTCCGGTAACTGATCTCCCCTCTGACAGCTTAAAAGTGATCCCCGCCGCCCGTTCCGGGCGGCGGGGATCACTTTTAAACACTGCTGTTTCTACGCCTATTGCTCAGGCTGCCTGGACGCGAGTCCCGCCCTAACTTTACTTCGCTACCGGCGCGTCCGGCCAGTAGATCACATAGCACTCCTGCATCTCCCCCATGAAGAAGAAAATATTCTCCCCCATCTCGATGTGCTCACCAAAGGTCAGATCCGGCACAAACAGCCGTCCGCTGGTGCGCCTGGGCCCCTTGATGGTAAAGCCCTCCGCCGTGGGATGCTGCCGCAGCTCGTTGGCCGCCTCCTCCAGGCCGGGAAAATGCAGCGCCTTTTCCAGCTCCGCCAGCTGGGTGGCGCCGTTGATGTAAACCAGGTGATTTTCGTCCTTGAACCAGTTGATGCGCATTGTGTGCTCCTCCTTTTCTGCCTGCGTTTTTTGCTGTCCTTACTGCCGCCCGGAGCCCTTTGCCTCCCTGTAGAAAGATGCCGCCCGCTGCAGCTCTGCAGACCGGCGGCATAAAAGGACCGGATTTTTCTGTTGCGAAAAAATTCGGCCCTTGACTTCTCTCGTGGGTATCATGACGTAGCGAAGAAAGCGCCCGCTGCGGTGGTGTCCTCCGCTGTGCAATTCTCCTGACTGGCGCCCCGGAGCCTCCGCTCCCCGTTTGCAGCGTACCTTCTCGGAAACCTGATTTCCAATGGCGGACTTTCGTCCCGGCGGCCTTCGCCGCTTCCGTGCATCCTTGCGCCTACAGTGCCGTTCGCGTGGGCTTTAACCCTTTCCTTTTAAACTGTCTCCTGCCCGCATGCGGGCGTTACGGCAGACAGCCGCACAGCATCCCTGGACCTATTTACTTTTTATAGTACCGCATATATTATACCTGCGGCTTTTCCCCTTGTCAATGCGCAAAAAAACTCCTCGCAGATAGTGCAAGGAGTTTGGAGCTTGTGGCCGGACTCGAACCGGCGACCTGCTCATTACGAGTGAGCTGCTCTACCAACTGAGCCACACAAGCATATCCTTTACGGACGGTAGGTATTATACCATCTTTTTTTCGTGCCGTCAACTCTCATTTTCGGCTCGAGCGGAATACAATCTGTATTCGACCCTGCGGTTTTCCCCATATTCCCCCGCGGTCTCTGGGAGTCCCGCCGCTTTTCTTTCTGTATTCGTCAAAATCACCAGGGGAAAAACCGCCTTTTTCTGCCGTTTTCTGTTTCCAGGCGGCGCGCTCAACTCTCTTCAAGTGATTAACATAATATTTATTCTTTTTCGACTTTACAAATTGTTATCCACATTATCCACAGAGTTTTCCACATGCAGCTTTCCTTTATTTTCAAGGCTTTTTAAACTGATTTTCCGGGTTTCTCTCTTTGTGGCCTCGCCCTGAAAAAATAATGTCGATTTACATAATACACTTATGCTTCCAAATATTTCCTATTTCCGTTTTTCTACCATTTTCCCCTCTTGACAAGGCAATAGAGAGAAGCAGGCGCTTCTCTCTATTGTATACGCTTATATGGATGTTCACTACCGGGGGCTATGGTGGGGCGATAGCCGGATGAAGATCGTGTAGAGCCCCATGCGTGCTGCAGTGCTGCCTACCAGGACCGGATACATCTGCCGCTTGAATGGAAAAGGCCAGTTATCCATCCTGACAAGGGCCTGCACCGATTAGTTTCCCTTATTTCACGCGAAGGCTTAGGCCCTGTACAGCCTACGCGGCACTGAATGCCTTGCGCAGACGGCGAATTTTTATGAACATATCCGCATGGTACCTTCTTCACAGATTTGCAAACACGGTGCAGCCCTTCGTCTTGAGCCAGCGGAGCAGCAGCACACACGCCGCCAGCGTCACCACGGCAAAGGCGGCCATGAATGCCATATAGCCTATACGCCAGCCGATCAGGAAGAAGCCGGCCGCCAGCAGGGCCGCATACACCACGCCGCCCAGCAAGGCCAGGGCCACAGCGCCGCCCTGCTTGATGGGGGTGATCTCACTGGTCCAGTGGAGATTGGGCATTTTCAGGCCTAAGAACAGGCATAGGAGGGCCGACAGCACCGTGAACAGTGCCACCACCACCAGGGCCAGGGCCGTCTGCGCCGCCCCGGCGGGGCTCACAACGGCCACGCATATGCCGCACAGCGCCGCCGGAACGGCCGTAAGCAGCAGATGCATCCTGAGCTTAGCGCGCAGCACCTGCCACGATGTCACCGGCAGGGATTGGGCCAGCCACAGGCTCTTCCCCTCCAGAGACACGGAGGGCGCCGCCATATCATTCATGCCCACCAGAGTACACAATGCCGCACACAGCAGCACCGACAGGGCTCCGGGTCTGTCGGCAAACACGGGCTCCAGCATCGGAAGGAGGCTGCCGCCCTTCCACACCAGCGCCGCCGCGCCAATGACCAGGCCCAGGATGCCCATGCCGCAGTTGAGCATATAGTTGGCGCTGGCGGTGAACCGGCTCAGCTCCCGGCCCAGCAGGGCCCGGTCGATGCTTCGCGGGCGAGCGGCCTTTTCGCGGTACTCCACCTTGGCCACGGCCCCGGTGGAGGTGGCCAGCTTCAAAAAGCTCCGGGCGATAAGATACCACACCAGGGCAAACAGACCCAGCACCGCCGCCGACACAATGGCTATGGCCGAGCCATTGCCCATGGCCACCCGGCCCACCAGGTACAGCGGGTAGGCCGCAGTGCGGATGCTCGCGCCGTAGTAGGCGGCGTTGGCCAGCAGCTCTGTCAGAAGGCTCTGGGCTTTGGCATAGAAGAAGTAGTACGCCCCGATGAACACCAGGGACACCAGCACCGTGATAAAGCTCTTGTTCTTCAGCTTCTGACTGATTTTAGCGACGACCCATCCCAAGGCGCAGGACAGGGTCAGCACGAAAACGGACAGAAGGAGCAGCTGGATCATGCAGCCTACTACCACAGGAACCGTGATGCCTACCACCACCCAGTACACGATGATGGCCGGGAGCAGCACAACGGCGGAATACATCAGACCCATGAGATACACGCTCACCAGCCGGGCCGCCATAATGGTGCGCACGGGAATAGGCAGCGACAGCAGCAGGTCATTATCCTTGGCCATGTAGAGGGTGGAATAGGTATTGAAAACGCTGCCGAATATGCCTAAAAACGCCGCCAGCAGTGTCATGATCGTGAAATACAGCCAAGACATACCCACCTGGGCCATGCTCTCGCACATAGCCAGGGACAGAAGGGTAAACAAGCCGCCCAGTACGCCCACCATCAGCACCACGAAAAGCACAGTGAAGCCGATGGTTGCCCCCTTGGATCGGGCCCGGTTCTTCTTGGCGTCGTAGGTATAGCTGCGGAAAATATCTCCCAGCTGTTTTTTCACCAGGATCTTCAGCATGATTCATCCTCCAGCTCCAGGAATACCGACTCCAGAGAGACATCCCCCTTCACTTCCTCCATAGTGCCGGAGCGGATGAGCTTGCCTCCTTTGATAATGGCCACCTTGTCACACAGTTTTTCGGCCACCTCCAGCACATGGGTGGAGAAGAAGATGGCACCGCCCGCACTGCACAGCTCCCGCATCATCCCCTTGAGGATGTGGGCTGCCTTGGGGTCCAGGCCCACGAAGGGCTCATCCATGATGATGAGCTTGGGCTCGTGGAGCCAAGCGGAGATAATGGCCAGCTTCTGCTTCATACCGTGGGAGTAGGCGGCAATGGGCTGGGCCAGGTCCGCCGTCAGTTCAAATAGATCGGCGTACTTGCGGATGCGCTCTTGACGGGCCTGGGCACTCACGCCGAAGATGTCGGCGATGAAGTTCAGGTACTTGATGCCCGTCATGTATTCATACAGGTCCGGGTTATCGGGGATGTAAGCAATCATCTTTTTACATTCCAGGGGCTGGGTGCGCACGGACTTGCTGTCCACCAGAATCTCCCCGCCGTCAAACCGCAAAATTCCCGCCACGGATTTAAGAGTGGTGGTCTTGCCGGCGCCGTTGTGGCCGATGAAGCCGTAGATTTCCCCCGCATGAATGTGCAGGCTCAGGTCATCCACCGCCTTTTTCTCCCCGTAGGTCTTTGTCAGATGTTCGATTTTCAGCATTCTGATTTCCTCCGTGTTCTTCTCTTAAAACTCCATGACCAGGCCCACCTGCAGCGGGTGCAGCTTCTCACCCAACTCCCGATGCAGCAGCTGATAGGCCTGCTCCCCGGTGCAGTGCCCGGTACACACATAGGCGATGCCGGTTTGCTGAATTTCCTTTGCCAGCGCCAGCACCTCCGGCTTGGATTTGTTATATAGATGAAAGCCGCCGATGATGGCATATACCGTCTTGCCCGGGAACATCCCCGCCACCTCTCGGATGATGTCGGCCGCCCCGCCGTGGGAGCAACTGTTGAAGATCACAAGCCCCTTCTCCGTGTCCAGCACCAGGCTCTGCTCGTGGGAAAAGTCGTCCGGGATCCACCGGCCATTCGTCCGGCGGTACATATTCTCCCGCCGACCTACCCGGGCCAAGCCCGCCGTCTTGTGCGGAGCCAGATATACCCCCGGCAGGATCTCCGTGGGCTCCTTCCCGGCATACACGATCCGATCCCGAAAGTCCTGCAGCACGGTCTTCGGCACACCGATGTACCGCCGCAAAAACAGCTTCTTGTAGTAGCAATCCGCCCCGCAGGTGTGCCCCACATAGAACTTTGCCCTGCTGTTGCAGCGAAAGAATGCCTCCATACCATTTGCGTGATCGTAATGCGCGTGGGATAGCACCGCCGCGTCCACTGCCGTCAGATCAAGGCCCAGCTTCTCTGCGTTTTGCACGAACAGATCAGATGCTCCTGTGTCCAGCAGGATGTGTTTTTCACCATACTCAATATAAATGCACAGGCCCCATTCTCCCGAAAGGATTCCGTTTCCCCGGTTGTCCACGACTACTGTAGCTTTCATACGCTCACCTCTTATAATTCATGGATATATAGCATACAATATACATTATAAACGCTGCCCGCCCGGCCTGTCAATAAGGCACCGCGCCGCTGGCGCCGGCAGCTGAATTGCACTGTTTAACAAAAATAGCAGCTGGATGCTTCCCCCTTTTATGGTATACTGACTTTAATTTGGGCTTTGAGTTTTATCTGAATTATAAAAAAGACGAGTAAGCACTGCTTACTCGTCTTTTTTTAGTCGCTATTTTGCAATGCGTCCCTGCCGGCCGTTATAGGAGAGGGGCAGAGATAGGAATCAAAACAGTTCCTTCCTCCGGGCAACGAATACGCCGCCGGTCAAGGCCAGAACGGCCAGGCCCACATACAGCACCACGCCGGTATCGCCGGTGGCGGGCGCCTTGTAGCCCAGGTTGGTCATCAGAGAGGTGATCTCCGCATCCGTCAGGCCGATGGCCTTCATATAGTCCTTGGCACCCTTCTGCAGGTCGGCCTTGGACAGATCCTCCACACCGAAGGCGGTCTGAAGGGTCTTGATGATGTTGCTCTCGGCAATGGCGGTATACTTATCGGTGCCCGGCTCCACGCCGTAGTAGTTATAATAGGTGGTCATATAGTCATCCACCACCTCATTGAAGGTGGCGCCCATGAGGCACTCCAGCAGGGCGTTGACGAAGCCGGCGCGGTCCTTGCCCTCGGTGCAGTGGACATAGTATACGCCCTTGTTAGCGGCAAAGAAGCGCAGACCATCCGCCAGACCGGCCTGGAACTCGGGAGCGGTGAAGTCCACACCCAGATTCAGGTAAATGACCTTCTGGCCGGCATAATAGGTGTCGGCAAAGCCCTCATATGCCTTGGCATCCGCCTCGCTGTCCGCCAGGTTCATGATGACGGTGACGCCGGCCTTCTTCAGTGCGGCATCGGCATAGCCGCTGCGGCCCAGCTCAGGATTGATAGGGGAGGAGCCGCGGTAGAGCAGATTCTTGCCCATGCCGGTAGTGGCCACATTGCGGAAGTTGGCAAACTCCTCATCCGTCAGGTCGGGATAGTCCGCCCGGTCGTTGGTGCGCTGCAGCTCGTGGAGGATATACTCCGCCCGGTAGCCGTCCTTCTCTGCCATAGTGAAGGTGACCTCCACGGGGTAGGTCACGCCCTCCCAGGCGGTCCAGTACCAGTTTTTATCCTCGTCCGTATGCTTTACGGCCAGCTCATAGGTCTCGGCAAAGTTGCCCATGTTGATGGCCATGCTCACATAGCCCGTGGGATTGCCATCCTCGCCCTTTTCCACGATGATGGCAGGCTTGCCGGAATCCACATAGGAATAGGTGGGGATCACGGGCAGAGTTAGGGTCTTGCCCAGGAACTCCACGGTGACCAGGTCACCCCAGTTAAAGCCCATGTCGCCCATGAACTTTTCGGCCTTGCAGTCGGTATACACATTGCCGTACTTGGTCATCCAGATGTTGGCGTCCAGGCCGCCGATGGTGATCTTGTCGTCGTCCTCATCAGGGGGCAGGATGACGGTCATGCGGCCATCGGGTTCGGCATACTCCTGCCCCACAACGCCGCCCAAGACGGTGGTGATATACTCCATCACAATCTCGTCCAGGGGCAGGCCGGTGTCGAACTGGCTGGAGGCAGCCGCAAAGGCGTAATAGGTGTCGCCGCCGGCTGCAGTGAAGTTGTTGGTGATTACGGCGTAGGTTTGATTGGGATCAAAGGGCTGGCCGTTGATGCTTTCGATAGTGACGCGGTTGATGCTCTTGGGGCCATAGTAGGTGGAGCCGGGATAGGTGTCATCGGCCTTGTCATAGTCCTTGGTGCAGTCCACGGTGAGCTTCATGCCCGCCGTCTGGGGGAAGCCACCCAAAGAGATGGGCGTGCAGAAGGTGGATGCCTCCAGCGCCTCCAGCAGCTCGCTGCCCTTGACGTGTACCACGGCCAGGGTGTTGCCGAAGGGCAGAACGGTAGTCACGTCCGCCTTGGAAATATCCCCTGCGTGGATCCACGCGCGGATGCCGCCGCCGTTGGTGAGGGCCACGGCATTGGTCATGTCAACGCCGGGGGCCTTGGTCTTGATGGCCCACATCATGGCATCGGTGATAAGGTTGCCCAGGTTGGTCTCCTGAGTGCGGTTGCCCGGCTCCTTGTCACCGTTGAGCTCTACCTCAGACTTGGCAAACACCGCACTGTATTCCGCGTCAATGGGCTCCATAATGGCCTTGGCGGCTGCGGTCACCTTGGCATCCTCGTACTCATACTGGCCCAGGTCCAGCATCCCCAGACCCACGGGCAGCTTGGTCTTGTTGTCAATGATCAGGACACCCACATAGGCCAGCTTAGTGCCGGTGGACTGGATGGGCAGCTCATAATGGGGGTTGTCGATATAAGTGGGTTTGCCGTTCTCATCCACGCCGGTTTGGAGCTTCGCTGCGCCGGCCTGCATCACGGAATGGGAGTGGCCGTCAATGACGAAGTCGATATCGGGGACGTTTTTCAGCAGGTCATAGGAGGTATTGGGCTCAGAGCTGCTGTCCACACCCAGGTGGGCCAGGCAGATCACCGCATCCGCGCCCCGGGCCTTCAGATCATCCACCTGAGCCTGGGCGGCAGCGTACATATCCTTCGCACCCAGGAAGGTCAGGCCCTGGATCAGGGCGGGGTTGGCCTTGGTCTGCGCCTCGGGGGTCTCTAAGCCGAAGAAGCCGATCTTCATGCCGCCCTTTTCGATGATGGTGTTTGCGTTAAAAATGGAATTGCCATCCTTGCTGACGTTGGCGCACAGCACCTGGAAGTTTGCTTTGGCCATGTTCAGCATTAGCTGCTCGTAGCCGTAGTCAAACTCGTGGTTGCCGATGGTGGCCAGATCGTAGCCGGCGGCATTCATCATGGTTACGGCGTCGGCGCCCTTGTTGACGCTGACATAGATGGTGCCCTGGCTGTAGTCGCCGGCATCCACCAGGATGACATCTGCGCCCCGAGCCTCAAGCTCGGCCTTCAGCGCGGCCACCTTGGCGTACCTGGCGATTTCGCCGTGCACATCATTGGTGTGCAGGATGACGGTTTTGCCGGCCAGATCCTGCTCCACCGGGTCTGCCCAGGCCGTGGTCACCATCAGAGACAGCGCCATGACTACAGACAGAAGCAGTGCTAAAACTTTCCGCATGGTTCTTTTCCTCCTTTAAAATTTAGAAACGTATATACGTTCCTCTGTACCCTTTATCATACAGGATTTTTCAAAAAAAGGGAATCCTTTTAAAAAAATGCTACGCCAAAAAAAGGAGGAAGAAATTGTACAATATAAACAAGAAACGAGAAAAAATAAACGGGAAAATTCGGCAACTTTTGATCGGCGGGTTCATACTTTCAGAAAAAAATCGCACCGCTCCGCCAGAGAACAGGCTCGGAAATATTGCTCCTCCAGGGGGATCCAGCGATCTATAAACTGCCGGAGCTTTTCCGGGCCGCTGCGTGCCTCTATGCGGCGCAGCTGCTCCCGGGGATCCACCGTGAGGAAGATGCGCAGGTGATAGTAGGGCCACAGGGCCTGGTGGCAGGCATAGGAGCCCTCCACAATAGTCAGCCGGGCCGGCGGGACAAAAACGGCTGGCCCCAGGACCTCACGGGCACAGAGATAGGGCCGGTAAACCACGGCCTCGCCCCGGGCGGCGGGCAGCAGCGCCTCCTGCAGGAAGCGCTCGTGATCCACATTTTCCCCGGGGGCCTGCAGCCGCTCCGGCGTGCGCTGATAGGGTTGGAGGAAGAAGTCGTCCATGTGGAACACCCGGCAGGGCAGCTCCGCCTGTAATCGGGCGGCCAGGGTGGTTTTTCCTGCACAGCAGCGGCCGTCAATAGCTACAAGCACCCGTTCCTGCCGGTCCAGCAGCGACCGGATGGCGTCCAGCACCGGGTCAAGAACGGGGGAGAGGCGGTTAGCTGTGGGGGCCTGAGGAAAATGGGGTTTCGTCATGGTCAAGTCCTCCGGAAGTGGAATGGTATGGGAATGGGGCCTGCGTATTCAGTATACCCCGGCCCGGCGGTACCGTCAACCGGGGGATGCCCCCTGTCATTCCGGGGAGCGAAGCGACATGGGAATCCGTAGTGTTTATGCTGCCAATCTCCGCAAAATGTGTAACGCATGCGTGTTTGAAACGGATTGCCACACCAGTCTGCGGATTGGCTCGCAATGACAGGGCTTTTTGACAACAGGAGAGGAGAGGCTCCGTAGAGCCTCTCCTCTGTGGGGGTTTCTTTTGCTGGGGATATGCCGATCAGGCGCGGCGCTTCTTGGAACGAAGCAATGCAGCGCCGGCCAGAGCCGTGATGCTCATGACAGATACCCAAAGCACCATGGCGCTATTGTCGCCGGTGGCGGGCTTGTCGGGTGTGTCGGGCGTAGGCTTATCGGGATTATCCGGGGTGGGATTATCGGGATCGCCGGGGTTCACGGGTGCGAGGACCGTCTGGCAGACATCGCACTTGCCGTCATTGTCGGCGTCCACATGGCCGGTGGCGGGGATAGCCCGGGTCTCGGTTTCGCCGCAGGCGCAGGAGCGGGTCTCCACGCCGTCTGCAGTGCAGGTGGCAGGAGTGGTGACGGTCCAATCACCGAAAGCGTGGGTGTGGTCGGTGCAGACGATGTCCGCCCGGTTCCGGGTGCGGATGCGGGGCGCCATGGGGGTGCCGTCGGAGAGAACGAAGGTGTTGTCATAGGAGGCAAGGCCGGTGGCCGCAATTTCACAGCCCACCTTCAGGTTCTGCACCTCGCTGTCGGGGCAGATATAGCCGTCGATAAACACACGGGCTACCTGGCCCTGGGGATCCCGGACCAAGATGGTCTGAACCTTGCCGTTGGCCATCTCGATGCCGGTGACATAGCCATTGAGGGTGACCAGCTGCCCCAGAACGGAGCCGTCGTTAACTTGGGTGGAGGTGACGGCCTTAGGCGTCACGGGCGTACCCTCGTCCAGCTTGGTGATGCTGGTGACGGCCAGCTGGCGCTCGCCCTGGTAGGAGCTGGTGGTGCCGCTGACGCGGACCCGGTCGCCGATCTTGAAGTCACCTGCCACGGGGAAGCAGTTGATGCCGCCGGTTTCATCCTGGACATAGATGCAATCGAAGAAGGCGGTATCCTTATCGTGTCCGGAGGCGTTGGAGGTGACGATGCCCTCGATGGTGTACTTGAAGCCTTCCTCAGGCTGCTGATGGACATCGGCGATGGTGCTGAGCTGCACGGGGTTGAGATAGCTGACCAGATTCTCGCAGATACGATAGTTGGAATAGTTTTTCTCAGCACCGTTATCCAGCTGGGCCTGGACCTCGAAGTTGGACATAAAGGCTGCGCCGGAGACCACGATGAGACCCTTGCCCTCCAGCTGCTCAGTGGCCATGACCAGCAGGCGGCTGTCGTTCTCGGCATAGGCATACTTAGGAGTGCCTGCGCCGCCCTTGCCGTCCTTATCCACATCCACGGAATAGGTGGTGGCGTGGCCGTAAACCACGGGGGAGACGGTGGAGGGCAGAGCGGAGGCGGGGTTGCCGCCGGCATCCACGGCATAGATGGAGGCGCCGCCGTAGTGGCTGAAGCGCTCGGTGTACAGCTTGTCGTAGGGATGGTCAGCGTCCACGATGACACCGCTTGTGAGGAAGTTATCCGTGTTATAGGTGCTGAAGTAGAGTCTCCACTTATCCACACCGTCGGCGGCGCTGCGAACATCATCATAGGTAGCATCGTCGCTGATGCGGAGGCTGGAGCCCAGGGCCTGCAGCACATCGTTCTGGGTTTCGGCCATATGCTTGATGGCGGAGTTGCTCTGAATGACATCGTAGTTCTCGTAGTTGTCGCTCCAGCCGGCCAGGATAACCGTTCCCCCGGCGGCGTTGAAGGCCGTCAGGGCTGCGAGCTCCTCCTGGCTGTAGGTCTTGGGATTGGTCTGGGCCTCAGCCAGGCGGCGGCTGGGGGCGGTGAGGATGAGGGCCTTATACTTGGGGTTGGAGCAGGCAGCGATGAGCTCCTCACTGGTGTTCAGCTGGACGGTACGGACACTGTAGTCTGCGGCGAGATTGCCGAAGTTGCCCATGCTGTCCTTATAGTTGCCGGACACATACTCATTATAATGAGAAGCGTCGATGCCGATGTAGACCAGGGAGTCGGCGTCCAGGACATCCAGGCCGACGGTCTTGGTGAAGGTGTACTCGTTGCCGCCCTGCTCCACCACGGCGGTGACCTGAACAGTGAACACCCGGGCGGCGGTGGGGGTATACTTAAAGGGCACATCCAGGGTGCTGCTCTTGGCGAGGGTATAGCCGGTCTTGTCGGTGCCGATGACGGTGCCGCCGATGGAGTAGGTCAGGGACTTGATGGTGGCATCGCTACCCTCGCTATTGAAGAAGGTGGTGGTGAGAGTCAGCTCCTCGTCGGTGACGGGAGTGGCGGTACCGCAGACCATGTTGGAGATGCCCAGCTTCAGGCTCTCGCCCACCCACACGGGGGAGGTGACGGCCAGGTCGCCGTCCTTCTGGGTGACGCGGATGAAGTAGTAGCTGTAGCTGGGATCCAGGGTAACAGAGAGCTTGCCGCTCTTCAGCTGGGCGGCGTTATCCCAGGTATAGGCTACCTTACCGGAGTTGGCCACCACCTCCACCTTGGCGATGGAGTCGGAGGCGTCGGGATCGTTGACGGTGACCTCGATATTCAGCTTATCGGGGACCTCGGTGATGCTGGAGCCCATCATAAGACCGTTGACGGTGTAGGTCAGCTCCAGATTCTTATCCTCGGTGGCGTACATGCGCAGAGCGCGGATGGCCTCGTAGATGCCGTCCTCGGTAAAGCTATCGGTGAGGATGACGTCGCGGGCATCGTTGGCATTGCCCCACTTGCCCTTGTGGTTATCCTGGTTGTTGGTGGGGGCCAGGTGCCAGCCCTTATCCAGCGCCATGATGTACTGCTCATAGCTGGGATAGTAGCCGCCGGCGCCGATCTGACCCTCGCCGTTACCCACCTCCACCATGTACATACGGCTGTCGATGACGGGATCCCAGTAGTTGAAATCCTTGAAGTTGCCGAAGGTGGTGCCGGGGTGGTTGAACTGGCTGATGGAGGTTGCGCCCTCGGCCTGGCTCAGCAGGGCGTAATAGGCCTTCATGCCCGCGTCGGCGGTCTTATTGTTCAGGGTGCTGTTGTTGCGGGAGACGATGCCGGGGGTATTGAAGGTGTTGATATGGCCGGGGCCGCCGGACCAGGTCATCTCGAAGCCGCCGATGGCCACCATGTCGCCGGCGTTGTCCTCGTTGAACTGGGCGATGGTGTCCTTGTAGGTCTTCCAGCTGTGGCTGGCATCGGAATCCTTGACCAGGGAGGTGTTATAGAGGGCGGCCTCCACATTGGGGGCATTCTTGGAATCGAAATAGTTGGAGTGGTCGGTGAAGGCCACGAACTGGACGTTGGCGCTGTCGGGCAGGCTTCTGATATAGCTCAGGGCGCTGTCCAGCGTGCCGGAGCCGTCGGAATACTGGGTATGGCTATGGAGCTGCCCGAAGTAGGGCTGATAGGTGGTCTTGCCCACGGTGAAGAACCAGCTGAACTCGGCAGACTTGCCGTCGGCGCGGGTGGCGGTGACCTTAACGTCGACGCGGCCATCGGTCATGTCAGCGGCGGGGGTGTAGGTGACACGGCCGCTTTCATAGGTGGGTGCCACGGCCTTGCCGCCCACGGACATGGTGATGGTGGGGTTCTGGCCGGCATTGGCCAGGGCCACGGAAATGGCGGGACGCTTATCCTCGCCGGTCTGGCTGCCCCGGGCAGGGGTGGGATCGGAGAAGACGGGCTCGTCCTTGACGGCTATATCAGCGGCGGCGGAGATGGGAATATGCTTATTGTCCGTGCCACTGATGTTCACGGTGAGCTTATCACCCGTGACGGAGGCGGCGGGGATGGTGATGGTGTAGGTGCCGTCCTCACCCTTGGTGACGGTGAGCGCGGTGCCATTGAGCTTGGCGGTCATGTCACCCCGCACGCCGAAGGGGGCGTCCACGGTGAAGGTGAAGGAATAGTCCGTGCCCACATAGGCATAGGGCAGGTCGCCCAGGACCACGGCGGGGTTATTTACGACGCCGTCCGAGATCGTGCCCGGGCCCACGGGGTAGAAGGAGAAGGAGTAGATGGTGTAGTCGGTGACATTATACATGGAATAGACCTTGAAGCTGTCACTGTAATACTCCAGCCACTGGCTGTATTGGTTGTTGAACTTGGCAGTGCGGCTCTCCATCTCGTAGCCGCCCACGTCGCCGGAGCAGGTGCGGACCAGCCAATCGGCATCGTCGCCGGCGGTCTGGGTATAGAAAGCGTTGTTGCCGGTGCCGTTTGCGCAGAGGTAGCCGTAGGTCTTGTTGTAGAAGCGGTAGTAGTCGCCGTTTTTCTGCACCTCGAACACCACGGCGCCGTTGGCGCAGGTAGCCTTGCCATCCTGAATGGTGGCGGCGGCCTTGTTGATGGCGGGGCTGGTTGCATTATCGTTCTGCGCAGCCAGGACAGCCTGGGCATTCTGATTGTAGATGACCACCTGGTCGCCCACGGTGGGGAGACCGCCGGAGGCGGGAGGCGTCGCACTGGAAACATAATCGGCGCTGCTGCCGTTGCGGAGCTGATAGGTGGTCTTATATGCCGAGCAGCAGCCGTACACGCCGGTCACATCGGCCTCTTTCGCGCCGCTGGGCAGCGGCACGCCCTTATACAGGTTCACCGTGCCGGTGGCATCCTTGACGGTGGTGTTTCCACTGGCGTTATAGGTGCCCAGGGTTACATCCTTGATATAAATATACTCGCTGAGATAGTCCTTGCCCATTTGGGAAACGGTGATCTCCTGGGCGGGGATGGGCTCCAGCCCGGCTTGGATGACCTCCATGGTGGGGGATTTCATCTGCGGCACGCCGCCGTAAGGCTCCACGGTGCCGGTGATCTTCACCACATCGCCCACTTTATACTTGGCGTAATTGGTGTAGTCATAGACCTGGAAGCCGTAGATTTCGCCGTCGATAACATCCTCCAGGATAATGGAGTTGATGCTGGCGGCGCCGTTATAGGCGTTGCCGTAGTGATACACCACCTGACCTACCACGGTGATATTTTCGGTCTTGGCGGTGATGGCTCCGGCCTCCTTTACGGTAATGGCCCCGGCGGGGATCATATCGTCGGAAATGGGATCAACGATGGCTCCGGCGGCGCGGATCTCATCGGCCAGGGTGTTGCGCAGCTGGAGCGTACCATTGAAGGTACTCACGGCGGCGATGACATCTACCATGTCTCCCACGGCGAAGGCCCACTTGCCGTCCTTCTTCTCCATGACGGCCTTGTAGAGCTGGATGGTCTTGCCGTCGGCGTCCTTCAGGGTGACATTGGGGCTGGTATATTTGCCGTTGTTGTCGTCGATCTTGGTGATCTCCAGACCCTTCAGCTTCACATAGCTGCACACATCCTTGTCCGTAAGAGCGCCGATGGTGGAGGCCTTAGCGGTCAGGGTCAGTCCGGAGGACTTTTTGAAGGTGCCGCTGCCCAGCTGGGGCAGCTTGTTGTATTCGGCGCGCTTACCGGTGCCGTAAATGGTGTCGCCCAAGGCGATCTCACTGGTCTTGGAGCCAAGACGCAGGCAGATGCCGCCGGTGGCGTCCTGCAGGTAGATGTTCTGCCCGTCCACCAGGGTCACAACGCCCTGAACGGTGAAGTCCTTGCCGTTTTCACCGGCCAGTGCCTCGCTGATGGACACCAGACCGGGGATAGGCTCGGAGGGCGTGGGATCGCCCGGCTCTGCAGCCCCTGCCAGCTTGTAAATACTGGGCAGCAGCATGCTCACGTTGGTGGCCGAGGTGTAGTTCAGGAACCGAGGCGAATTGACGTTGTACAGGATGCGGCCGCAGGCCGAATCCGTGCTGGCCACAGTGGCCAGTCCGCTGTCGTCAATGGCGATGGTCCATGTACCGGTTCCCTTGCCGGTGTTGTTCAGCACCTTGGCAGCAGCGGTATAGATCTGCTTGCCGTCGGACGCGGTGAGCGTCCACTTGTCGGCCTCGCCGCCCAGCGTGAAGATTTCCACGGTATCTGCCGGGTCAGTGGGGTCGGTTTCGATACTTGTGAAAAAATTGCCGGATAGGCTGCCCGCAGCGTAGGTCTTGCGGCTGGCAGACGCCGCGAGAATGATCTGGTCGCCGGCCTTCAGCGTGGAGGCGTCCGTTATCAGCGTTGCCTTCGGCGTTGTGTCTGCGAACACCGCTGTGGGCAGCAGCGACAGCAGCATCACCAGCGCCAGCAGGACGGACAGAAGCCGCCTGCTATGTCCTCTCTTTTTCAAAATATGATCCCTCCTGTTCATTTTGCACGGTAGCTTGCCCCCGGGGCCCGGGTAGGCGGGCCCGTTCTTTCATCATAAAGCCACTATGAGAAATCCGAAACCGCGCCTCTGTTAAACCTGGGTGAAATCTGCAGAGACAGAAAAAGTCGCCTGCCCCAACTGCGTGGGGAGACGACCCTGCACAACCACTGTAAGAAATGCTACTTGGAATTCCGTCGACCAGGACAGCAGGCTGTGAAGGATGCCGGGAAACGAGAGCAAACTTTTTGTGTTGATGGAGATATTTTACCACATCCCGATATAGATTGCCACCGGTTTTTTAATTTTAGTGAAAAACGGAGGAAAAATTTTGCTTATCTTGTGAAAAATGCCTAAACCGCTTCGCCGGAACCTGCCTCTTGACATCGGGTGGAGAAATTGCTATGCTGAAAAAAATGAGGACACGGAGGTTGCTCCTATGAAGAAATCCAAGGGGAAAAGCACAAGGCCGGACGCAAGAGCCTGGTGGGACAAAAATCGGCTCAGCTGCATCATCCTGGCGGCGGCGGTGGTGGTGTTTATTATCGTGCGGGCCCTGGCGGCAACCCATGAGCAGCCGCAGTCCCGGGGCGAGGATTACGCCGAGTATGAGACCGCCGTCATCACCGATGTCCTGTCGGACAGCACCGAGCAGGATCCCGTGTCCGACAATGGCTATCGGGGCGAACAGCTGCTGTTGGCTGAGATCCACACGGGCCAGTACAAGGGCGAGACCATGCAGGTCAGCAACTATGTGGGCCCCCTGTACGGCCAGGCCCTGAAGGAGGGGCAGCGGGCGGTGGTGCTGATCTCCACTTATTCTGACGGCAACCACACCGCCACGGTATATGAGTATGACCGAGCCGTGGGCCTGGCGGTGATTGTGGGCCTGTTTTTGCTGGCCACAGTAGCCGTGGGCGGCAAGGTGGGCGCAAAATCCCTGGTGGCCCTGGCCATTACGCTGGTGTGCCTGTTCTTTATTATGATTCCGCTGCTGATGAAGGGCGCGCCTACGCTGCTGACGGTATTTTTGGTGTGCGCATATATCACCGTCGTGACCATGGTGATCCTGGGCGGCGTGACCAGCAAGACCATCTGCGCTGCGCTGGGCACCATCGCCGGTACGGCTCTGGCCCTGCTGTTCGGCCTGCTGGCACAGGGGCTTCTGCACGTTGATGGGCTGCGGCTGGCGGAGGTGGAGCCGCTGCTGCAGCTGCGGCAGACGGGCACCCCTCTGGGCCTGCGGGGTCTGCTGGTGGCGGGGGTGGTCATCAGCGCCCTGGGTGCGGTGATGGATGTGGCCATGAGCATTTCCTCGGCATTGACGGAGGTGCATACCGTGGCTCCGGATCGCAGCGGCAAGGAGCTTTTCCGCTCGGGCATGAACATCGGCCGGGACATGGTGGGCACCATGACCAACACGCTGATCCTGGCATTTTTGGGCAGCGGATTGGTGTTTATCATCTACCTGTGCTCCCTGGGGCTGGATCCCCGGCAGCTCGTCAGCTCGCCCTATATGGCGACGGAGGTCATCAGCGGCATTGCCAGCAGCATTGGTGTAATTTTGGCCGTGCCGCTGACAGCGCTCATCACATCGTTGCTTTTGGGCAGCAAGAAAACCGCCCCGCTGGCAAAATAAAACCTTCGAGATAGCTGCAAAGCCCTCGGCCAACCGGCCGAGGGCTGCTTTTATTGGTTATTGTTCGCCCTTGCGGCTTTTGAACACGGTTTCCGGAGCGTGAATCACCACCCGGGTGTCTTTTTGCACAGAGCTGGTGAGGAAGGCGTTGCCGCCCACCACGCTGCCCCGGCCGATGGTGGTATTGCCGCCCAGAATGGTCGCACCGGAGTAGATGGTCACATCGTCCTCTACGGTAGGGTGGCGCTTGCCGGGCTGAGAATGGTGCCCATCCCGGGTGGACAGGGCGCCCAGGGTCACGCCCTGGTAGAGCTTTACCCGGTCGCCGATGATCGTGGTCTCACCCACCACGATGCCCGTGCCGTGGTCGATGAAGAAGTGGTCGCCAATCTGCGCACCGGGATGGATGTCGATGCCCGTGTGGCTGTGGGCGTACTCGGTCATCATCCGGGGCAGGATGGGGATCTTCATTTCGTAGAGCTCGTGGGCTACCCGATATACCAGGATGGCAAACAGGCCGGGATAGGAAAACAGGATTTCTTCTCGGGAGCCGGCGGCGGGATCACCGTCAAAGGTGGCCTCCAGGTCCAGCTGTACCATGCGGGCAATTTTGGGCAGACGAGTCACCATTTCGGCGGCCAGCTCCGCGGCCCGGACCTCCTGCTCCTCCGGCAGGGTCAAGGCGATCTGCCGGAAAAGCTGCTTTTCGATGCGCTCCAAGAGCAGCGCGGCATAGTCCTCCGGGGCCAGGCTCATGAGAGCCGCTTCCCCGTAGTAGGCGGGAAAGATCAGCCGCCGGATGTCCTTTATGAGCAGGATCACAGCCTGCCGGTCCGGGAGGCGCAGCTTCTTGCCGTACAGCGGTACGGAGCCGGTGGTATAGGTTTGCGCCATGGCTTTAGCTGCGGCGCAGATGTGGTTTTCACTCATCATAAATCACTCCTGAAACAGTGGTGTGGAAAGGTAACGGTCACCGGTGTCGGGCAGCAGGGCCACGATGGTCTTGCCGGCATTCTCGGGGCGGCGGGCCAGCTGGCCTGCGGCGTGCAGGGCGGCGCCGGAGCTGATGCCCACCAGCACGCCCTCGGTACCGGCCAGCAGCCGGGCGGCGGCATAGGCATCCTTCTCCCACACGGGGATCACCTCATCCACCACGCTGCGGTCAAGGTTCTCCGGCACAAAGTTGGCGCCGATGCCTTGGAGCCCGTGGCTCCCGGCCTTGCCGCCGGAGAGCAGGGGAGAGGCGGCAGGCTCCACGGCCACAATCCGCACGTGGGGATTCTTCTCCTTCAGGTAGCGCCCCACGCCTGTAACGGTGCCGCCGGTACCTACGCCGGCCACGAAGATGTCCACCTGACCGTCGGTATCGTGCCAGATCTCGGGGCCGGTGGTGCGGTAGTGGGCCCGGGGATTGGCGGGGTTATCAAATTGACCGGCCAGGAAGCTGCCCGGGATCGCAGCGGCGATCTCCTTGGCCTTTTCCACGGCGCCCGCCATACCGCCCTTGGCAGGGGTCAGCACCAGCTGCGCACCGTAGGCGGCCAGCAGCTGCCGGCGCTCCCGGCTCATGGACTCGGGCATGGTGAGGATGACTTGGTAGCCACGGGCCAGGCCCATGGCCGCGAGACCTATGCCGGTGTTGCCGGAGGTGGGCTCCACGATGGTGCCGCCGGGCAGGAGCTTGCCCTCTTTTTCGGCGCCTTCAATCATTTCCAGGGCTACACGATCCTTTACGGAGCCGGCGGGGTTGAAGGATTCCAGCTTGACCAGCACGGTGGCGGGCAGGCGGAGCTGCTCCGTGTAGCGCACAGGCTGCAGCAGGGGGGTGTGGCCGACCAGTTGGGATGCAGAGCGATAGATGTTCACAATGATCTTCCTTTCTGTGTGGGGCGGGAGATGCCGATGCATTCAATACAAAAGGCAGAGGATGCATCATGCATCCTCTGCCGATCGATAAACAAATAATAAATCCGAAAAAATCAGTTTTTCGGCGAACCAGCAGAACATACATGACCAAAATGCCCACAACAACAACAGACCATACAGATGGCCTTGCTGCAGCTGTTCATAGCAAAATGGGTCATGTCCGTCCCTCTGCTTCCTTATGATGGTTTAGTATACGAAATCCAACGGGGAAATGCAACTGGCAAACTGCACAAAATATACCATAGGCTTTTTATAGGGTATCCGCATACTTCGCGAGGATGGCATCATAGATGCCGTTGGCGCGGATGTTGGCCAGGCCCTGGTTGAACAGCTCCAGAAACGGCCGGTTCTTTTCGTCGCAAATAGCCACACAGTAATCGGAGGCTGCTCCCTCGCTGCCGGGGACCAGCTCCAGGGCTACGCCGCCGGCGATGCTGTCCCGCAGGGCGGGGGTGTCCTCAAAGCAGGCGGCCGCCCGACCCTTCAGCACCGCCGCATACATGGAGTGGGAATCGCTGAAGGTGGCGATGGAGAAGCCATATTTATCCTTCACGCTTTCGGCGTAGGCGGCACCCAGAGTGCCGGAGACCACTGCCACGGCCTTGCCGGCCAGGTCCTCCAGGGTATTGGTGTCGCTGCTGGGCTCCATGGCCATGCTCTGGGTCACGCCGTTATAAAAGCTATGGGAAAAGAACCAGCCACCGTCGATCCGCTCCTGAGAGCTGGCGATACTGCCCATGAGAACCTGAGCCTGGTGGGAGGTGAATACACTCATGGCGGTGTCCCAATCCGAGGGGCGCAGTTCATACCGGAAGTTCTGATCCCGGGCGATGGCGTCCAGGAGCTCCACATCCAGGCCCACAGCCTTGCCGTTCGCATCGGCGCACACAAAGGGGCTGAAATCCCCGTCCACGGCGATGATCCAGGTGGTGCGCTGCTTTCTGTCGCCGCAGCCGGCCAGCAGGGCCGCCGTCATCAGCACACACAGAAAAAATGAGATGATCCTTTTCATAGAGTATTCCTCCAAAAGCGCGGCTGCGTTTTTCATATTCCGGACGGTTTCCGCTTCTCCAGGCTATCCCATACCCGGCGGGAGAGCAGCAGCCCCAGCTCCGCCACGGCGATGCCCGCAAAAATATCCACGAATACATGCTGCTTTACCAGCACAGTGGAGGCGCACACCAGCAGCGAGAATACAAAGTTCACCCATTTATACCACCGGGGTACTTTTTTGCATTTCACTAAAAAACGCCAGCACAGCCAGGAATCCAGGCAGTGGATGGATGGGAACAGAGTCACAGGCGTGTCCGCCATGTAAATGATGCGAGTGAGCCAGCCGATGAGGCCGCTTCCGCCTGCCTCCGGCCGGACGATGGTGGTGGGCAGCAGCAGGAAGATCACAAAGCACAGGGCCTTGGCGATCATGTCAGCGGTAATACAGCGGCGGCAGTGGTCCCGATTTTCTCGGGCGGCCAGGATATAGTTTATTCCCCAGGAGAAATACGCCCCCCAATAGATCAGCATGAAAAAGGGAACAAAGGGAATTTTATCATCCAGGAAAATGGACAGATCGTAATGGAAGCGGCCATCCGTCAGCAGCTTGGCCAAAAAATACAGGCCCAGCTGCCACACCAGGGCACTCAACAGCCAAGGAACAGCGTACCGGGGGACCAGCTTCCCCGGCTGCATTTTTTCTTTCATAGTGTGACCTCCCAATAGGTATTTCTATACTATACACGACTTCAACACGTTTTGCAACCGGGAAGTGGAAGGATCTGCCGCCGGGGGGAGGGAGCTCAATTCCTGTCAATCGGGGACAGCGTCACGGTAAAGGTGGAGCCCTTGCCGGGCTGAGAGAACACCTCAATCTCTCCGCCGCACAGCTCTACCGCCCGCCGCACGATGGATAGGCCAAGGCCGTTGCCTCGGCTGTCCGGATATGGCTCCGCCCGGTAAAACTTATCGAAAATGTGCCGCTGGGTCTCCTCATCCATGCCGATGCCGGTGTCGGAGACAGACACGGTGATCTCCGCATCTTCCTTGCGCAGAACTACGGTGATTTGTCCGCCGGCAGGGGTGAAGCGGATGGCGTTGGAGATGAGGTTGGACCAGATGTGCTCTACCAGCTCCTCATTTCCGTAGTAATCCGTGGGATCCAGGTCCCCCTCCACGGTAAGCCCCTTCTGCAGCCAGCTCCGCTCCTGCTGGTGGATGCATCGGCGCAGCTGCTCGTCCAGGCTATATAGGGTCTTGCCGGACACGATCTCCGTATTTTCAAACTGAGTCAGCTCCAAAATATGCGTGCTCATAGCCGCCAATCGTTCTGATTCCCGGGCGATGGTCCCGGCATAGATGGCCCGCTGCTGCCCAGAGATGTCCGGGTTCTGCAGGAGCTTGGCAAACCCCCGGATGGAGATAAGGGGCGTCTTAAACTCATGGGAAAAGGTGTTCACGAAGTCTGATTGCAGCATCTCTACGCTGCCCAGCTCCTCAGCCATTTTGTTGAAGCTGCAGATGTACTCCGCCACCTCGCCCCGGGCCCCCCGCAGTTCTACCCGCACGGAGTAGTCCCCGGCGGCCACCGCCTGGGTGGCCTGCATCAGCCGCGACAGCGGCGCTAAATATCCCCGAAAAATGAAGATGGCCAGCGCCACGCCTAAAATGGCGCTCACCGTCAAAAAGAGAATGGGCCACACCAGGGTGTAGTTGCTCTCGTCCAGCCGCACCAGGCGCTGGACCAGGGCGAAGATACCCAGCACCAGGGTCCCGTATACAATCACCATTCCCAGCACCAGCAAAAACATGGTCCATAGGAGCCGGGCCGGGGGATTCTCTTTTTTGACCTTATTTTTTTTCATCCTCGTCCTCCCTGGGCATCCCCATGTACCCAAAGCCCCGGATGGTCCGCAGTTCAAAGTCCGGATTGCCCCGGAATTTGTCCCGAAGCCGGGAAATGTAGACCTCCACGGTGTGCTCATCTACCTCGCTGTCCAGATCCCAGATATCATCAATAAGCTGGCGCTTGGTGAAAAGAGTCCGGGGATAGCTCAGCAGCTTCAGAAGCAGCATAAACTCCTTGGCGGTGAGCTGCTGGGTGCCCTGGGGAGTGATGACCTGCAGGGCGCTCCGGTCCAAAACCGTGCTGCCCACCGTCAGCCGCCGCTCCGCTGTGCTGCGATAGCGCCGCAGCAGCGCCTCCACACGCCAAAGCATCTCCTCCTCGTCCACAGGCTTGACCATATAGTCATCCGTTCCTGCCCGGAAGCCCCGGCGCTTATCCTCCTGAGTCACCCGGGCCGTCACCATGAGCACCGGCAGGTCACAGTTGCCCTCCCGCAGGGTCTGGGTGAAGGCGATGCCATCCATCCGGGGCATGGTAATGTCCACGATGGCCAGGTCGCACTGGAAATGATCCATAACCTCCAGGGCCTCCACACCGTCTCGGGCGGGACAGGGCTCATAGCCTGCCTGGCGCAGCACCTCACACATGAGCAGACGGGTGCTCTCGTCATCCTCGACTACCAAAATTCGAAACATGCGAGCCCTCCTTAGCTTTTTTATGATTTTATCACATCCCGCCTGAAAAATCGAGCTTTTTTGAGCCTGTGTTGAGGTTGGGCGGGTATACTAAAATGGAGAAGAAGAAAATAGGAGGAATCGCTTCATGCCCAGACCTGTTTGCATCACCTATGACAGCACCTGCGACCTGACCCCGGCACTGCTGGAACGCTTTCAGATCCGCACTGTGCCCTTGACCATCCAGACCGGAGAGCGTATTTTCCCCGATGATGGCCACTATACCTCCGAGGATCTCTACGCCGACTTCCATAGGGACGGCACCCTGCCCAAGACGGCGGCAGTGAGTCCGGAGCAGTTCAAGGAGTTTTTTGGTGCCATCCTGGCGGAGGGCTTTGACATCGTCCACATCGACATCAGTGCAGACCTGTCCGGCACCTGCCAGAACGCCCTTATAGCCGCGGCGGAGCTGGAGACGGGACGCATCCATGTGGTGGATAGCCGCCAGCTCTCCACCGGCGGCGGTTTGCTGGCCCTACAGGGAGCCAAGCTGCGGGATGAAGGCATGGCGGCCGGGGATATTGCCGATGAGCTGCGCCGCCTGGCACCTCACAGCGACACCAGCTTTGTGCTGGACACCCTGGAATACATGTGGAAGGGCGGCCGCTGCAGCGGCGTGGCGGCCCTGGGCGCCAACGTGCTGAAGCTGAAGCCCTGCCTGGAGATGCGGGAGGGCAAGCTGGTGGTTTGCAAGAAGTATCGGGGTACCATGGAACGGGTCTACCGGCAGTACATCACCGAGCGGCTGGCTGGTAAGACCGTGGTGGAGGATTGGGCCTTCATTACCCACTCCGGCGGCGTCGCAGAGGATACCCTGGCCCAGCTGACGGAGCTGGTGAAGTCCCTGGCCCCCTTCCGGGAGGTATTCTTGACCCAGGCAGGCTGCACCGTGTCCTCCCACTGCGGGCCGGGCACACTGGGTGTGCTGTTTTTGCGGCAGGAATAAAAGAACTGATAGATAATATGCGTAAGCCCCACCGGGAACACCGGTGGGGCTTACATGCGAAAACAGACATTCACCATGGCGGCTGCCCGCACGGAACATATTGGTAGATTATTCCGTGATTTGGAGGTATAATCAAAATCAGAAAAGCGGAGCTTTCCGACGCGCTATAACACGAAGCTGCAGAGAGTATATTTTTTTTAAGCCCGTGCAATAAACCGCCCGCTTCGCGCATTACCCGGATGACAGGAGATGCAAGCCCATGCTCAGTATGCTGATGACAACTGAATATGCCCCGGCGGAGGAGCGGCACCAGCTGCAGCAGCTGCTTCTCAGCATTGCCGGAGGGGAGAGCGAGGCACTGGCGGAGCTGTATCAGCGGACAAAAACGGCTGTGTACGGCCTGGCGCTGTCGTACCTCAAAAACGCGCACGATGCCCAGGATCTGACCCAGGATGTCTATGTGCAGGTGTGGGACTGCGCGGAGCAGTACCGGCCCGCCGGGTCACCCATGGGCTGGCTGCTGACCGTGTGCCGCAACCTGTGCCTGATGCGTCTGCGGCGGGAAAAGAAAAATGCCGCGCTCAGTGAGGAGGAATGGGACGCCATTCCCGCACAGGAGTGCGGGCTGGATGCCGATGAGCGCATTGTGCTGCAGCAGGTGTTGGCTGCTCTCAGTGATGAGGAGCGGCGCATTGTGCTGCTCCATGCGGTCACAGGCATGAAGCATCGAGAGATTGCGGCTTTGCTGGAGCTGACGCTTCCTACCGTCCTGTCAAAATATCACAGAGCATTGAAAAAGATGCGAAGTACTCTGGAAGGAGATGACGCCCGATGACTAACGAAAAAATGGAGCAGAGGCTGGCCTCGGCCCTTGAAAAAACTGCGCCGGACGATGTGAGCGGCGTTCTCTCCCGCTGTGAAGTGCGGAAAGGAACGGTGATCAATATGACAACAAGAAAACCGGCAAGGAAAAGATGGGCGGCACTCGTCGCTGCCTGCCTTGCGGTGATGCTGCTGGGCGGCGGAGGTGTATTCTATCAGCAGGCGAATGCGGTGGCGTCCGTGGTGTCGCTGGATGTAAACCCCAGCATCGAGCTGAAGGTCAGCAGGAGCGAAAAGGTACTGGTCTGCGCGCCGCTCAATGACGATGCAAAGACGATCCTTGCGGATATGGGAGACGGGGCCGATCTCAAGGGCGCCAAGCTGGATGTGGCGGTGAACGCCATTGTAGGCAGCCTTGTGCGCAACGGCTATCTCAGCAGCATTTCCTCCGCTATTATGATCTCGGTGGAGGACAAGGATACCGCCCGTGCGGAAAAGCTTCAGCGTGAGCTGACTGACGCCGTGGACGGCGTTTTGCAGACCAGTGAAGCGAAGGCCTCCGTCCTGACGCAGACGCTGACACAGGACACGGCGAGAGACCAGCAGGCACAGGAAAACAACATTTCCACAGGGAAGGCGGCGCTGGTGAATCGCGTCCTTGTCATCAACCCGGAGCTGCAGTTTGATGCGCTGGCAAAGCTCTCCGTGGAGGAGCTGAAGGACCTGGCAGAGGCAGGTGCGCCCGCTATGCCCATCGGCAAAGACAAGGCGATGGACATTGCTGTGGCGGAGTTTGGCAAGGCGTCTGCAGCGGAGATATTGCACAGTGAGGTCGACCCGGAGCTGGACGAATCCCCGGCACATTATGAGGTGGAGATCACAGGCCGGAACGGCGAGGAGATAGAGTATAAGATCGACGCCTACTCCGGCGCCGTTATAGAGGCCAAGCGGGAGGCGGCGGATGACGACGAAGCATCTGAGGCTCAGCCTGCAAAGCCCGCACAGCCCGGAACGGCGCAGGATATTGGCCACGCTAAGGCAAAATCCATTGCGCTGAACCACGCCGGTGTGGATGCGAACACGGTCTATGACATGAACATTCAGCTGGATGTAGAGGACGGCACAATTATTTATGAAGTCGAGTTCAAGTCCGGCCATAGGGAGTATGACTATGAAATTGACGCGGCCACCGGCGCAATCCTTCATCACGAGACGGAGATAGATGATTGATAAAAAGATAGTCCGCCCGTCCGCAAAGGGCAAATCCCCAGTTATCAACTGAACACTGTATGACATAGTATAGCGGCCTGGTTTCCTTTTGAGAACCAGGCCGCTTTTTCTGCCGTGCGGTCAAAACAGCCGCGACATTTCTGCACTGTAAAATAATCTCCGGGCGGAATAATAGAAAACAGATGGGATAGTCAACTTATGGCTGCCCCCACTTTTTTACGGTCCCTTTTAAAGGCTGCTCTTGAAATAGTCTCGACTCTATGCTACACTAATACTAAACGAACGTTCACATCAATTAGGGGGCACAATTTACATGAAAACAACAGAGCAACAGCACAATGAGCGGAAGCGTGAAATCATGGAAAAATGCTTTGAGTGTTATGCGGAAAACGGGCTGACGGGTACGGGGATCAAAGCCCTGGCCGATGCCTGCGGCTGCACAAAGGCAAATCTTTATTCGTATTTCAAAAACCTTGACGAGCTGATTATTGAGTCAACGGCATACTGTATGGAAAAGGTTGAGGACGACTTTATGGAGATGGCCCCCACCGACCCCAAGGATGTTGTTCGATTTGTGAAGGAGGTGCCTTACTGGACGGCCAAAAAACACGGCAAAAAATATCGCCTGATGTATCAGATCTATACGCACCCGAAGTATATCGAGCACGGCAAGAAATTCTTTGAGGGCGTCAACGAGCGCTATACCGCGTATGCCAAGCGGTTGGAGCCGAAGATCGGCATTCCCTATACGGTCATCACGCCGCTGATCTTTATCTTCGTCCGTGCCTGTGTACACTATGCCATGTTTGAGGACGAATATTATCTTCAAACCCAGATGGAGGTCTTAAAGCAGGGCGTCGCCCTGTTTGTGGATAAGTACAAGGCAAACCAAGCATAAGGCTGTCTGCCGCCGCCTGTTCACGGCGTGGGCGTCGGTGCAAAACTCCGCCGTAATAATTCCGAACGGAGGGAAGAAGATGAAAACAGAAAGGAAACTACTCACAGGCACACTTTTGGCGCTTTGCGGGGCTCTTTTGGCGCTTTGCAGCGTGCTTGCCATAGGATGGAGCAAGGCGGCAAAGACCAACGCCGCCGCGCTACCGGAGGTGCGGAATAACGGCACGGCGATCCAGTGGAAATACAGCGATGAAACCGATTGGCGCGACCTGGTGGCGCTTACCGAGCTGCGGGGCGCTGCCGGAGAAAACGGCAAGGATGGAGTCAACGGCGAGAATGGCACCGACGGTAAGAACGGAATAAACGGCACAAACGGAAAAGACGGCATTAACGGCGTTGACGGTAAAGACGGAGCCGATGGAAAAAACGGCAAGGACGGAATTGACGGTGCCAACGGCAAAGATGGTATCAACGGCACTGACGGCATGAACGCCAAAAGCATAGAGGTGCGGCGAGCCGAAACCCACATACAGTGGCGATATGAGGGCGACGAGTGGCAGAACCTTGTGGCGATCGCCGATATCACAGGCCCTACTGGGCAGAAAGGCGCAGACGGAGCAAACGGGAAAACACCGGAGTTCCGCATAAATGAAAACACCCTGCAGTGGCGCTATGTCGACGACGAAGTATGGCTGAACCTGTACGACCTTACCGCATTAAAAGGTGCGGATGGCAGAGACGGCACTGACGGTAAGGATGGAACAAACGGCATAAACGGGCAAGACGGTAGGGACGGTGCGGACGGCAACACCCCCTTCATCGGTGAGAACGGCAACTGGTGGATCGGAGAAACCGACACCGGCGTGAAGGCTGCCGGAACAGACGGTGTTGACGGCACAGATGGCGAAAAGGGAGACAAGGGCGACCCCGGTGAAAAAGGCGATAAAGGTGACAAAGGCGATGCCGGTCAAGACGGCAGCAGCCCGGGCTGGTTTTACGGCGTTGGGGTGGTACAATCGGTCAATCTTCAAATGGAATCGGCACCGCTCTATTTTCAGGGAAAAATGAGCAGCGGCGGGCTTGTCTCCTGTGACGGGGATACCGTTCGATTGTCACGTGGACATCATTATCAGGTGAGCGTAAACGGGGCGGTCTATGCCATGTCAAATGATGACAAAGGCTTCTATTCCGTTCGGATGACGGACGGCCATGATAACCAGCTGTGCAGGGATCTTACGAGCATAAAGGTGGACAAAGGCAAAAAGCTGAACGAGACGAGAAGAGAGCAGCATACCCTGAGCTTCAACCGGGTATACGATGCCAAAGGCGGCGATATCGTCCTGCGGCTTGCACTTGAGCAGGCCGAGTATGCTACCTATCTTCTTTCGTTCAGAGGCACCATTACGGTAACCGCTCTTGATTGAGCCGACCTATACGAAAACGGAGGAAATAAAATAGGGAGTTCTTTTCTCGGAGCATTCCCGCCGCTGTATAACCAGAAATAGCCGGGAAGCACCTGTCAGGCAGGCGCTTCCCGGCTGCTTTTTGCCGCATTATGCGTTGTTATCTTTTTTCAGCAGGTCGGTCATGTTTCGCAGGCTGATGCCCAGGGTGGACCCGTTGTGCAGCAGTGCCGAGGTGGTGGGCGGCAGTACCCCCGCCACACCCAGCGCGATCAGCGTCAGGTTGAAGCCCACGATGAAGCGGTAGCTGCCGTGGATACGCTCCATCAGTGCC
>ENA-ORSK01000501-ORSK01000501.1-human-gut-metagenome-genome-assembly--contig:-NODE-501-length-39652-cov-9.369068_pt1 | contig 39652 bp, 29 predicted proteins | sample MGYA00242192_ERZ509159 | MGnify/ENA primary metagenome ERZ509159 (study PRJEB26280, sample SAMEA2338663) | human gut metagenome | biome: human gut; feature: human-associated habitat; material: faeces...
TGATCACTGGCCCGAGTAACCCCGAAGCGATTGGCGTATTTAATAATTGAGTGACTGGATTAATTGAAATATTGACAGTTTTGTAGTATAATTATATTGATAATTCTAGAGTATCGGAAAGTTGAGAAAGGGCTCAAAGGAGGTACTTGCTATGGATTATCAAAAAGCCGTATTAGATAAAAAAGCAACAAGTATTAAACTTAGGTCCCTTAGAATCAATGCTAATCTAACGCATGAAAGATTAGCTGCATTATTACAATTAAATACACCTCGTGTAATATATGATTGGGAAAGTGCAAAGAAAATGCCTAACGTAGAAAACTTGTATAATCTAGCTCTAATATTTAATATGAAAATGGAGGACTTACTCGTAATGAGGTAGGTCCTCCTATTTATTTTTGAACTATAGTACATTTTATAATATTTTATTTTGTGTTAAAATTATGACTATATGTATAAATATGTCCACTTATATTGAAATAAATTTCAATTATGTGATATAATTGTACATAGATACAAATTCATGTTCTGAAACTGTGGAGTAAGAACTTTACCTATATAAAGTGTTGGAACAAATCATAAGATTGGGATATATTTTATGAGGCGTAAACCAATAGTTCAAAGCTAAACTTTAAGAGTGGTATTGCGTGTCTAAATTTAAATAACATATGAAGAGGATAAATGTTATTGAAGTGGTGATAGGCTAATACCTACACCACTTTTTCGTATTTAAGGAGGTGTCAATAACATGAAGAAGAAAAGTAAAGTCATCGGTAAAGATTACGATAAGCTAGAAAAAGAAAATCAATGCGATAGAATTGATTATTATGGCCTTATCGCTAAAAATGGCAGAATTAAAATTGACACAAAAAGATATAAAAAATTCTTCACTATTCCAGATTCCAAAATTGAAAATAGACATTCAGTTTATTATTTACCAACTAAGCAACATAGATCAGATTATAAATGTAATTGGTTCAGAGATTTATTAGCTGGTTATAAAGAGTTATGGTTTAGAGAATATAAAAGCTTTATAGATAGTATTAAAACACCTAAACAGGTAGAAGATAATGCTAGAGTTGCATATTTAGCTGATGGAGTATTAGATTACGATGAAGCTAATGAAAAAGCATTTATGGCAGGCCTAAGAAGATCTGGAGATTACAAAGTAATTATTAAATCTTTGTATGCTCAATTCTTCCATCAATTAATGTCTAGCATTGATGCATTATGCTTAAAGATGCTTACAGCATGTGGATATAAAGAAGAAGATTATACAAAGAAACAATTTGATATTTATATGCAAGGTTTACAAGGCGATAATGCATTATCATTTAGACAATATACAAATTATCCTATATATGATAGAGCATTTACTGTTTGGAATTTCCTAAAACATAATTCTCTTCGATCATATAGAATTTTAAAGCAATGGTACCCTAAAATGGTATGGGACCCAGAAGATAAATATCAAAATGGTGAATCTGCACTTACTGTTGTTAAATTAGATGAGAAATTTATCTTAGATTGTATTGATAACTTACATTTATTCTTTGATGAATTATGTGCGAGAGCTTTTGGTGAAAATGCTGATGATGCACAATGGGATTATGATGATTATTTCTATGAAACTGTTCAAGACCAAATTGATGTAATCGTTAATCCTCTAGGTTTATAGGAGGGAAGATGAATGGCATATTTGTTTTTATCATTTACTGATAGATTAAATAATGGTTCAAGTTTTAAAAGCGAATTATATAATCAATCTTTAACTGAACAATTTGAAAATATACAAAAAAGAATACCACTTGATAGGCAAGTTGGAAGCTTTACTTCATTTATTGAAGAGTGCTTTCCAACTAATATGGCTAAAAAGTATTATTTGTCATGTCCTAATTTCTTAAGAGAAAAAGAATCATCTAAAAGTGGTAGAGTACAATATCTTGACAATGTAGTAGTTCGTCCTGAATTATCACTTTCTATGAGAAGAGTATTACCAGATAATCAAAATATAATTCTAATTGGTAAAATTGTAGAAGGTGGCAAAAAAAAACATTTAGAGGTAAAAGGTATTCAATTAATAGATTCAACAATGTCTTCACCTAATGATATTGTTATATCAGCAGCTGCATGTAATTCATTTGCTGAAGAAAAAAGATCAAGTCTGTATGGTGGAACATTTACTATTAATATATGGTCCGTTCCTCATGTTGATTATGAGGATACGGTATTTACACCTAACTTTGTTTATGATTTGATTCAATCTTGCTGGACTGTTTCTAAACCTGAACAAATTAGACAATCATATAACATTTGGAATAAATACATTGAATTTAGAAAATATTATCTTCAAGAACAATCAAAACGTAATTTTAAATTAGATAGATCTTTATTTGTTAGTGCTTATGCTGTTAATAGAAAAGATTATAAAAAGAATGCTTCCATTTATGATGAATGTCTTCTTGATGGAAGAGATGAATTTAAATGGGGAGATATGATTGTTTTATCTGAAAAGGTAGAAGAAGCAGAAGAATTCCCACTAATTAGACTTGATATTGAAAGAAATAGAAAAGCATTTATTGAAGCTAAAGTGACTAAACGTGGAAAACTAGTAAATGAAGAAGAAATAAAAATTCGTTCATTATCTAGTGACAATGTATTTATTACAGCTATTGACCCTAAAAGTAAGTCGCAATATGGCGATAAGCAAGTTACATTTAGTAAATTATTAAATTCTGGATATTCATTAGGCGATAGATTTAAGATTGTTTCTTATGATATTGAACCAACTGAACATCTAGAAGAATTAGATTTAAATTATACAAGAGACATTGATAAATCATATAAGAATATCGATGCAAAGTATGAAAAGATTATTAAAGAAGAAGTAAAACAAGCTATAGCCTCTTATGAAAAAGAATTAAATAAGCAAGCTAAAGAAAGAATGGATTCATATAGAAATGAATTAGATGATTCTTTAAAACAAGATGTTTTAGAAAATAAAGATAAAAATATTATTGCTTTGATTGAAAAGAAGAAAAAAGAAATTGAAGCTAATGTTAAAAAGAATATTAAGAAAGATAAAAAAGAAAAGGATAAAGATTATGAATCAAGATTAAAAGAATTAATTGAAAAAGAATATTCTAAGATTGATGTTAAGTCATATTATGTTGAAAGAAATGATGCACTTTTGCAATCTAATGCTAAAAATATTGAAGCTGAAACAAAAAAGCTATTGGCTCAATATGAATCAAAGAAGAATTCTGAATTTACAAACAAATATAAAGATGATGTAAGAAATGAAAAGATTAATTCTAAAGAAGATCTTGATATCAAATTAAAAGCTGACAAAGAAAAAGCTATTGAAGAAGAAACTAGTATTAGATTCTCATTATATTTTAGATTAGGAGACACTAATAATGTTATTTCTGATAAGCAAAAGAAAGTCGTTGAAGCATGCGAATATATTGTCTATGATAATAGAGCTGAAAAAGCAAAGATAACAAGACAAGAAACTGCGTTAAATAATTTCTATTCTGGATATGTTAAGAATCCATATCTTTCAACATATCTTTTTAACCCTGAAGAATTAGATACTGTTAAAGCTGAACCTAGCGACTGGCTATGGTACTTAGATTCATTAAACGAAAAGCAAAAAGAAGCTGTTAGAAAAGCAGTATCAAGCAATGGTATATTCTTGCTTCAAGGACCTCCTGGAACAGGTAAAACACAAGTTATTGCTGAAACAGTGGCTCAGTTGATTAAAAAAGGCAAGAAGGTATTAATTTCATCAGAAACACATAAAGCAATTGATAATGTATTTGAAAGATTACCTAAGATTGCAGAAATAGTACCTATTAGATTAATACCATCTAACAATGACAAGAAAAAAGAAAATGAATATGATCCAAAATTCTTAGTTGATAATTTTTATTTAAATGTGTCTTCTAATATGAAGAAGCAAGTAAATAGATATAAGAACTTTGAAAAGAATAAGTTGGAATTTGCTGAAAACTTCGATAAATTAAAACTAGCTAAAGCTAAGATTGAAAAGTCACAAAAGGTTTTAGCTAAAGCTAATGAAGATATAAAGAAGTTTGAAGAAAAAGCAAAAGATATTAGTTCTAAAATATCTGAATTAAATGATAAGAAGGACCTAGTTAGAATCGATATTGATATCTTAAGAAGGACTAAGCGTCATATTGAAAATGATAATTTAAGACCCGATGAAGATGTAAAGGCAGACCTAGTTGTTGATTTGAGAAAAAAACTAGAACCCTTATTTGAAAAAGAGGTATATGCCGATTGTGAATTAGGCCAATTATTAAAGAATATAAATGGCATTAAGAATGACGAAATAGAGCGTGAATTAGCCGTTATTAATCCTGAATCAAATAGAACAGCACTTGAGATTAAAAGAAGAGAAATAAAGGCTAAAATGGACTCTTGTAAAGATGAATTTGATGATATTCTACCTAATAAGCAAGAAGAGTATGACTCTTTACGTAAGCAGTTAATTGCAATTAAAAAGGAAATGGATACATCTGAAGGGTCATCAACTGATGATTTAAAATTGAATAAGATATTTAATTATTCTTATTTGGTAGCCAACATTTCTATAATTCAAGAAACAATTAGAACTATTAAAGATATAATTATTGAAATTAAGTCATCATTTATCGAATTATTAAATAAAGATCTACGTTCGCTTGAAGAAAAACAAGATTCTTTGGATAGTGATATAAGCGCTTTAAAACAACAAATTAAAAATATTAATGAAAGTATTATTGATATTCAAGAAAGAAATGATGTTAAAGACATCCAAGAAGCTAAATATAAGCTTGAAAATGATTTAATAAAGTTCTTTAAGGATTTTGAAATTGCTGAACCATATAAAGATGTTGATGAAGGCTTAAAGATTATTAAACGTAAATGGTCTGAATTAGAAGACGACTTCCAAGCCAAAGAAAAAGAAAATAAAGAAAAAATACCTATGTATGAAAAGATCGCTAATTACATCACTAGTGAAGATGTAATTGAAGAAGATAGGAAGGTATTTACTAAAGATTTATTTGAAAATGCCAATGTGTTCGGTATTACTTGTACATCAAATGATAGATTCAGCGGAAGAAATGTTGATGCATTATCTGAATATAATATCGATGAAATTGATATTAAATCAGTTGGTATTGATGTGGTAATTATTGATGAGGTATCTAAATCAAGTTTCATAGATTTATTAATTCCAATTTTATATGGTAAGACTGTTATTTTAGTAGGAGACCATAGACAATTGCCTCCAATGTATGAATTTTCAAAATTAAGAGATGATGATTTTGAAGGACTAGATGATAGTATTATCAATAAAGAAATCAATAAGGAATTCACTTCATTGTATGAAGAATGTTTCTTCAAGACATTATTTGAAAAGATACCTGATAGTTATAAGACTATGCTAGTTCAACAATATAGATGTCACGAACATATTATGCATGTATTCAACCATTTCTATAAAGGTGAATTAAAACTTGGTTTTGCTGGTCAAAACAATAATAAGAGACATAATGTTAAATTATTATCTAATGGTAGAAATATCATTGAACCAGATAAACACATTTATTTTGTTGATTGTAAGCAAAATGAAACACATGAAGCCGATTCAACATCAATGTATAATACTGGTGAAGCTAGAGTTGTTGTTGAATTAATAAGAAAACTTAATACTTATTTTAAATCGCATCCTGAACTTGAAAAACTAAGTATTGGTGTCATTTGCACTTATGGCGACCAAGCTAGAAAAGTAAAAGAATTACTTAAGAGTGAAAAAGTAAAAACAGATGCATTTAAAACTGATGTTGAAAAGATGATTGTTTCAACAGTCGATGATTTCCAAGGCGATGAAAGAGATATTATTATTCTTTCTACTGTAAGAAATCCAGAAAATCCAAATAGAAGTAATCCTGGATTCATCTTAGCATATCAAAGAATTAATGTTGCTTTATCTAGAGCAAGAAGAATGCTTGTAATGGTAGGTAATAGAAAATATCTTGAAGAAAAAGGTGTTATTGACCTACCAGATGCATATGGTCGTGTAGGTAAAGAACAACGTAACTTTAGAGTTTATGAAGAAATATTATCTACTATTGAACGCTATGGTAAGGTTATCGAAGACATTGATGTTTTAGATGAAAAGGAGGCGAGAATAAATGGATAAGTTTAAAATAGAAACTTCTATACAATTTCCATTCCTTAAAATGAATGAACTTGTAACATATTCTGAAGTTAAAAAGCCTAGTGGTGTGGCATATATATTACTAGTTCTTATTAGTGAATCTAAGAATAAAAGCGATAGATTAGCTAATGTTCTAGAAAACTTTGGAATACCTAAATCATTACATTATATTTTTGCTGATAATATTCAAACACTTATGGATCAAGGAATTTTAGAAGAATTTAATTTCTATAAGTCCGAATTTGATAATTATCTTATTGGTTCATTCCAATTTACATCTAAAGGAAAGAAGATCTTTGCTGAAGAGTCTATTCCAACAGGAGTTAATAAAGATTTAAAAATATCTGTATATTACAATATAGCAATGAACGAATTGTCATTGAAAATGGATACTGATTTAGATCCTAAGCCATTAATGGATTGTGCCATTACTCCTGAATTTATGAATAGATTTAAATGTGAGAAGAATATTGAAAATTTCTTAAACCTTCAAAAAGGTAAAGGCATTGGTGTTAAAAAAGAAGAAATCATCACTAATGTAGAACAATTAGACCAAGAGAACTGGATAGCTAAATATGATTGTGACATGAATATTAAGGGTGATGATATCGAAATTAAGTTTGATGAATTAGTACTTCAAAAATTCTTTGATACTAATTACACTCAAGATATGGTTAATATGACCATATCATATAAAAACAAATTTAAGTTTAAATCATCATTCAAAGATAATTTAAAACTTAGTAAATATGGCTTTGATAGAATCGCAGGAATCATGATACCAAAAGAAATAGATGATGTTTTAAAACAAAAGAATCAGTTGTTATTAACAAAGGGTAATTATAAAGCTTCAAACGGATTTATGGTTACTAGTGCTGATTCAATTGATAAATACGATGAGACAATAGAATTTATTCAGGTTGATATGCATAATTTTGTATATGCTTATATTCCAGGCAATTTTGTATTTAATAATAATATATTTGATACTGTCACTATCCCTCTTGCAGTTAAAATTAAATTAACTGAAGAGGAATTAAAAAAAATATTAAAACCTTATGTTTATTCATTAGCTACTTATTCTGAAGATAATTTTAAAGAGCTAGTTAAAGTTAATAATATTACAGATGATTTAAAATTAGCTCGAGAAATAATTGAAGGATATTTAAATAATGATGTTGAAAGCAATATAGTTTTATTGAATGAAATGAAACAATTTGCTATTTCTAATGGTGGTATTTCAAATATCTATAGAGAATTATTAGAAAAAAATTATAACAGTTATATGGATAATATAACTGAAGATAATTTAGAAACTGCATTGAAAATAACTTCATCAATTCCTAAGTTCTTAAATATTCAAAGTAAAGATGTTTTATCAAAGATCTTTAAAACTATAAAAGTTAAGAATGATCTTGAAGTTTATGAAACTTTAGTAAATAAAGGTTTTGATAAGTCATTAGTTGTTTTATATGTTAATCCTGTAACTGAAGCTCTAAAGACTAGAAATGTTGAAGAAAAGGGCCTTATTGATTTAATCAATTATGATGATGCTTTATCAGAAATGAAGAAAGTAACAAATATTAATGATTACAAGAATTATTTATATGATGAAGAGAAGATTAATCATAATGAATTTAAAACTAACTATAATAAAGCATTTAATCTACAAAAGAACATTCAAGCATTTAAAAATAGTAATGAAGAATTGTTTAAAAATTATGATGGCTTCATGAAGTTATTCTCAGTAATTAATGATGATATTAACTTAGTTGAAGCAGCACAGAAGAATCCTAATAATTTAAAACTTGATTTAATTGAAAAGAAAATATCAAGTGGTGAATATCAATTCGTATTTGTTAATTTATCAGCTAAATTAGAAACAATACTTAAAAATAAATATAAATTAGATGGCAAGTTATCTGATATGTTAAATGATGCAAGAAGTAATGGTATAATTGACAAAAAGATTATTAGCGATTTACATGATTTTAGAGATAATAGAAATGCCAATGTCCATCCTGAAGATAGAACACCTAATTATGATGCAAATGATCTAAGAAGATGGGCAAAAGAAATCTTTGATTTGGAGGTGGATAAAAAATGAGTCAACAAGTAACAGTTGATTATCAAGGTATATCTATTCAAGTTCAAGCTAAATGTGACACAGCTGTTCATTCACTATGTCAAATAGATAAAGTCCTAGATAGAATTCATAGGAGTGCAGATAAGCTTGAAACTACAAAAGTTAAAGAATATGAAGAATACCTTCAAAAATCTAAAGAGACAATTAAGATAAATATAGAAGCATTTAAAAAGACTTTAGAAAAGTATAAAGAAGCTAAAGCATATTCTGTTAATAATCATCAGCCAGATTATCAACAATTTATTAACTTCACTAATCAAGTACAAGCTGAATCTACACAGCTTAATAATATAGTAAATGAACTTACAGGTTCTAAATTAGCTGTAATAGATCAGATGATTGAAGAAGGTTTATTAAATGCTGGTAAAGCTACTACACAGGCAATACTGGATAAATTAAATGGTGTTGTTTCAATATCTAGTGATATTTTATCTAAGATTAATAGCATTGCTGATGTTTCATTAAGAGAACTAGCTTATAAAGAAGTTCTTAAGAATGATAAGCTTAGTTTTGATGAAATTTTAGCAAATGCTAAAAATGAATATGATATTCTTCTTAGAAAGAAAACAAAAGAAGTTATACAAGAATATAAAGAAGAGCTTAAAACTAGGGGTATCTCTACTGAGGTGTTAGATAAAGCAATATCTATAGATGAAGCTAATTCTATTGCTAATGAAGCTATTACTGATGAAACAGTAAGAAAAGAAACATTAAAAGTTATTATTAAAGCCATTAAAGATAGAGGATTCATTGTCGATACAAAGAAGAATCTAAAGATAGATAAAGAAAAAAATATTGTTAAATTAGTTGCACTTAAAGCTTCTGGTCAAATGGCTGAATTTGAAATTCAATTAAATGGTAAGTTTATGTATCATTTTGATGAATATGAAGGCCATGCTTGTAAAAAGGATATTGAACCTTTCTTAGAAGACTTAAAGAATATCTATGATATTAATATTCTTCATGAAGAAGTAACATGGGAAAATCCTGATAAAATCCAAACTCAAAAATATCAATACATAAATAAAAATAAAGGTACTAATTAGGAGGTAAACATATGTCTTTACAAAATAGTTTTAATAAAATCAGAAGAAACGCTGGTATTAAAAAGTGTGTCATGATTGATGGCAATGTCGGTGACGTTTACTTAGATGAAAAAAATAGAATTGTCACTTTAAGAGAATATCTTGAAGCAATGTTCAAAGATATGGATTATCAAGACATTGTTTACTGGGATAGAGTTGAAGGTGCAACAGGTGCAATTGATAAGCTTATTTTAACTGATGATGTTGAAGTTGAAGGTGATGCTTATGATCTTGGAGATGATGAAGAAGAAAATCCAAAAGGACAACAAGGCTTATTTAAAACACCTGCTGAAATCTTAAATGTTGTTTATAAGAATGTAATAGATAAAAAGAAGAAGGTTGCATTTATCATTAACTGGTCTGAATATCTATTTAGTGTTAATGGATTAAGCGATGACGAAAGACAAAATATTACATTACTTGGTAAAGCTCTAAAAGATAGAAAAGTTGATTATTTAAATACTGATTGCAATGAAAGTGTTGTTGTAATTATTTTAAATAAAGCATCAGGCTTACCTATTTCTTTTTATCAAGGAAATCCAGAAGTTGAAATTGCTACACTTCAAAAGCCTGATAGAGAAGAAAGAAAACAAATGATTCAAAAGATAGAAGATTCATTTGAAGTTAAACTTAAAGCAAGTACAACATCTCTATTAGATCCAGAAAATATTGAGTGTATTGATATGCTTGAAGATTTTACTAATCGTGAAATTATTCAATTATCTAGAATGTCTAGAAAAGAAGATAAGATGACTTTTGATAAGTTATTCTATCTATTTAAATATGGTGAAAAAGAAAATCCATGGGAAAAGTTAGAACAATCAAGAGTTAAAAATATTAAGAAAGAATTATCGGATAGAGTAATAGGCCAAGAAGAAGCAATTAAAAAAATAGAAAAGACCGTTGTTAAGGCATATATGGGCTTAACTGGTCTACATAAAACTTCATCTAGATCTATGCCAAAAGGAGTATTCTTCTTTGTAGGTCCTACTGGTGTAGGTAAGACTGAATTATCAAAGGCTTTAGCTAAGTTTTTATTTGGTGATGAACAAGCATGTATTAGATTTGATATGTCAGAATATGCTCAAGAAAATAGTGACCAAAAGCTAATTGGTGCAGCTCCTGGATATGTTGGGTATGAAGAAGGTGGCCAATTAACAAATGCAATTAAAGAACATCCATTTTCAGTTGTATTATTTGATGAAATTGAAAAAGCTGCTAAACCTAATCCAAGAATTCTTGATATATTCTTACAAATCCTAGAAGATGGTCGTTTAACTGATTCTAAGGGTGAAACAGTATATTTTAGCGATACAATCATTGTATTTACATCTAACTTAGGTGCTAACCAAGTTCAAGCTTCATCAGATAAAGAAGGTGTAGCAAAAGAATTCATTAAGATTGTTAAGGATTACTTTGATAATGAACTTAAGAGACCAGAATTACTAGGACGTATTGGTTATAATAATATAGTTCCATTTAATTTCATTCAAGATAGAGAATTCCAATATAAGATTTGTAAAAACAAATTAAAACCAGTTATTAGAGGAATCGAAGAGAAATATAAACTTGAATTAGAATTTGAAAAAGAAATGGCTGCAATAGAATATATCTTAAAAGCAGTAGATTCATCTAAAGGTGGCCGTGATATTTTAAATGCTATTAATGATAGATTATTAGATCCACTTGCTATGTTCTTATTTGAAAATAAAGATGATCTTCGTTCACTTAAGGGAAGTAAGATTGTTGCTAAAGTAACAAAAGAAGGATTTAAGTTTGAATTCGAAGATTAAGTTTAATGTGGCTTATATAAAATTAAGTACTAAAACTGAAGGCCCTTATAATAGATGTTGCATCTGGTTCCAAGGCTGTAATATTAAATGTAAAGGTTGCTGCAATAAAGATTTACAGTCACTAGTACCTAATCATATAGTTACATTAGAAGAATTGGCAAATATAGTTAAAGAAGCTAAGAACAAGTTTAATATTGAAGGTATAACTTTAAGTGGAGGCGAACCTTCATTACAATCAGGATTAGTATTCTTTAATGATGAGATTCATAAATTAGGTTTAGGAATTATCATGTTCTCTGGAAAAGATAAAACTGAACTTAATTCTGAATTAGTTGAATCAGTTGATTTATTAATTGATGGTCCATTTATAGAAAATATGATAGATAATAAAAGAGTATTGTTAGGATCAAAAAATAAAAAATTATCTTTCATAACAAATAGATATAAAGAAGATGAAGGATATTTTAACAATTCTATCTCTATAGAAGAAGTAACAGCTGAAGATTATATCTTTATAAATGGCGACTAAGTGTCGCATTTGTCACGCTTGTCACGTGTCACAAGATATAAATACTAAAATTGATAAAAAAGTGCACCTTAGACTAAAAAAGGTGCATTGTATCAAGTTTACATATCTTTCACATATAAGAATAACATGGTTGATACGATTGTATCGGCCTTTTTTTATGGTTTTTTGAAAAAAATATAGGTTTATGGTCCTTTTTTTACATTAATATATTAAAAGTAACATAAAATTCCCATGAAAATGCGAGATTTTTTAAAGAAACAGAATACATAAACTGGAATTAATAGATGAAATTATTGTACAAAAAAAGTGGAATAGTTTGTGAGACAGTAAGAGCAATAATTCAAAAAATGAAAAGGTTGCTCTTGTGAAGAGTTTAATAGAAAGTTAGTATAGATTCATATGTGTTGTAATAGAAGATAACGAATCCCATATTGATGCTTCAATAAAGAAAAAAGGAAGAAACATGACTTATTATTAAATTAATTACAATTAAAGAATGCGGATTTATTGTATCAATAATAGGTCTAATTCTTTATATGATTAGTTAACTTATAGTGTCACATTTATTTTCACATTTATAAGACTATTTAATCCAGTAATCTTTATAATTTGTCTATATACTAAATCAAAGACAGTTCGATTGTTTTTTAATATACTCTAGAGAAAAAGATGTGTTATTGCTATTTTTTTGTTTAAAAAAAATATTGGTCAGTTAGAGAAAAATAAAATAAAGAGAAATATTGTTTATTTCGAAAATTTCAGAAATAAACCTAGAAAATAGTGAAAGTGATAAGTAAAATGAGTCCCAATTTATAATTCACGCAAAAGTTAAGTGGCATGTATATGTACAACAATATTTGCAGTGTCACACAATTAAAAATGCTATTGCCAAAAGCAATAGCATTAATTTCAAGCTTAAGAGGTGACCCACGGTACCACTTGGGAGCTTACTTATTCATTCTTGACAACTCCATAGGAAATTATCATAAGAGCTTTAATTAAAGCTTTCATAAATATCACCTCCTTAACACACTAAGGTTAATAAGCACCTTGGCACCTTAGTAAATATATTATATATGATTCTTTTTAAATAATCAAGTATATAGTTTATTTATGCTGACTAAAAAAATAATATAATAATAAATATATATAATGGCCTTATATTAAGGCCATCTTAAAACATATATTATTGATCAACACGTTCATAGTGATATACAGTTATAGCATCTTCATCTGTTACAGGTACATGATTTCTAGAACTATTAATTGCTTCCATAAGTTCTTCACCTTCTAGGCCAACAAGATCTGTTTCTTTAAAAAGGTCACTATTAATGAATTCTTGAGGACTATTGAATCTAGTAATCTTTGTTATTTGTCCATATACTACCTCATAAACGGTACTATTATAAGCCCATAATACACCAATATCACTTACATCGATGTTACAAAGTTCATCGTAACTTGCTATTACGTCGATAACTTTGCCTTCGTTTTTAAGTTTTTCAAATCTATTACCAGTAATTCCTGTTTTAAAGTAATGAGGATGCGTGAATAAATTTTCATCAACGCCTTCGGTTGGATATTTAAGGTCCTCTTCATAGATACAACTATTTGTATACCATCCCATATAGTCTAGTGAATAATGGTCGTTAAAAGTAGCCCATGCCATTACTCCACCCCATTCACGCATACTACAACGTACTGCTTGTCCAGTATTCAAAACAGGTACACACCCGTCGTAACGTTGATGGGCATCACCACCAAAGCAATAACCGTGTTCACGAATTTCTTCGGCAACTGCTTCAATAACATCATCTGTTAATAGTGCATCAATATAGTCATAATTTGACCACCACGTCCAACCTACAACTTTGTAGGTTAATTTCTTTTCTTTGTTTTCATCCATAATTAAAAGTTTCCTCAAGTAATATTTTTAAAATAATTATATTAGATTATAGAGCAATTATACCATAGTTTATATTAATATTCAAATAATAAATAAAATGCTATGAAAATATATTAATATGATAAGCATTTAAATTACCATTGTAAGAAATTTAGCTATATTTTTTATAAAAACTGGTTAGTCTTTATTTAAATAAACAATAATACACATATACTATCAGTCTACTTGTGGTTGATTTTCCCATTATTTCAAATAAAAGGTTGAATATATATAAATATAATGATATAATGTTAGCAAAGAAGAAAAAGGAGGAAAAAGAAAATGAAGAGAAAAACATTTATTTTGTTATGTGTTATTTTAAGTGCACTATTCATTAGCAGTTGTAAAATTTGCGTTGATCCTGAAACTAACCCCAATGATCCTAATTATAATCAACAAGAAAAAATAGATGGAACTTATTCCGCAAAAGCATTGCATTACGGAAATATCCCCGAATCATATACTATTACCATTAAAGACGAAAAGTATAATAATGCTAAATTTGAAAAGAAAGTTTTAAAAGAAGATTTAAGATTTTGGATAAGAATTGATAATAGCTGTGAACCTGAACAAGTTGTGTATCAAAAAGGTACTTCTTGTTATTACACAATAACAGAACCATATTATAATACAGTTATTCAAGATGAACCTGAATTATCGACAAATCAGCCCGCAATATCATGCGAATATTATATTTACGAATATTATATTTTTGAAACAAGCGATAAACTTTATTTTGTTGAAATGACGGTTGAGGTAAATGAGAATAATAATGGTACAATAATTAAAGGGCAACCAACATTAAAAGGATATTATGAATTAGCTAAAATAGAAGATTTATTAAGCACAAAAGGATATTACGTAGAAGAATCTAATGTTGGTAGTCTTTTCTATAGAAATGAAACGCCATCTTTATGTGTTGAATATGAAGGGATCTTTAAAACTAAAGAACAAATTAGTGAAACGCTTGAACAAAATAATATGTATTCAACTTTAGACTTAAATAAATATGATGATGAGTTTTTCAAAAAATATGACTTAATTGTTCTATCAGCTCAAATACAGTATGGTACAATAGTTTCGGTAGAAGATATTAAAATAAACACAGAAAATGCTAAAGTAGAATTAACTTTAAAAAATATTTCTACCTCACTAATTGCTCCTGACATTGTTGCACCATACCATATAATAGTAGTAATTAAAAAAGGTCTTGTTGGAGATATTACTAAATTAGTAACTACTGATTATACTAATAATATATTTTGAAATGAATTGTTTGCTAAAAAAATCATAATGGTATAATATATCATTAGGTGATAAAAGATGAAAGCTAGATTATACTTATTAGAAGGTACTTATCCAAGTAAAGTTATTATTAAGACTAATTTAATAACTAAAGAATATACCTATCAAAACTCACAAGAATTTATTAACGACATTAATAACTTATTTGAAATTAATAATAATCCTAACACAACAGTAATACTTGTACTTGATCCAAGTATTTGTAGAAACATTGCTATGGATAATGGTTTTGGAAAATTTCAATTAGCAGGTTATAATAATCTTAATAATTATGATGATATAAGGTTTTATCGCTATGATGAGAAAAATGATTTAGAAATATTTGAAGATATATATCAAAAAGATATACAGTCTTCAGATAATAAATTATTAAACCTAGCATTACAAAAAGATGTAAATCTAGAACTAGTTAAAAAAGGTGAAAACCTAATAAAAGAAATTAAATGTGAAATTCTTGAAAAAGATGAAAATAAAGAATTAGTAGAATATATTGAAAAAGATTTATTAACAGATAAAAAACTAATAAGTATTGTAAATAAATATGACAAGATTAATACAATTAATAATCTTAAAGCCTCGATTTATGCGATTTATCAAATATGTAATAACCATAATGATATAAAAGAAATCATAAGAAATTGGATTCTATCTACTGAACCAATTATAAAAAATAATGACTATACTACTTTAACTCCTAAATTTGAAAGCATAGCAAAAGTATGTGATAATATATGTAATGATAGAACATATTTAACTTTTGAAGAAATTGAAGAAACGATAAAAGATAAATTTAATTACTTAATGATAATGAATATTGATTTATTAGAAGAATATAAATATCAAATAACATCAATAGATTTCAAAGAGAAAAAGGTATATTTTAAACCATATTATTATTAGCAAATACTAAAATAGAGATTTGATGGATAGTCAAATCTCTATTTCTTTTTTACACCTCTTCGCATACTTAATAAAAGTACCCCTACTAATGTTTAATAGGCTTGCGGCACCAACACTAGTTATTTCTTTATTGCAATAACTCTTAAAAACTTGTATAAAATCACTTGTAATTTGATAGGGCGGCCTACCCATATGGATACCCTTTTCTTTAGCAATTTTGATACCTTCAGCCTGGCGTTGTCTAATATTTTCCCTTTCATTTTGAGCAACAAAACTAAGAACTTGTAAAACAATATCGCTAATAAATTTACCAACTAAGTTCTTATTATCGGTTCTAGTATCAAGTAGTGGAAAATCTAAAACCACAATATCTGCTTTAATATCTTTGGTAATACTAGACCATTCTTCAATAATCATTTCATAATTTCTCCCCAAGCGATCAATTGATTTAATAATTAACAAGTCATTTTCTTTCAATCTTTTTTTCATCTTTTGATAATTAGGTCTTTCAAAATCTTTTCCACTTTGCTTATCAATGTAAATTTGTTTTTCATCAAGACCTTGTTTAAACATTTCATCTAACTGCCTATCAACATTTTGCGTAGTAGTAGATACTCTAACATAACCATATTCCATTTTATTTACCTCCATTTAGTTATGGGTAAATTATAACAAATTTTACTGTTAATAACATACAACAAAGCAAACAAACAAGGAAATAATCGATTATTAAAAAACACAATAATTACTAAAAAAAGTATATATACTAAAAAATACCATCTTACAAATACGCCTTTATTATGATAAAAATTGACAAAATACCTAAAAAGTGATATAATACACTTGTATGTATAGTTGTCATATACGATGACTAATTTCATATAATGTATTATTAAAATAAAAGATTTTTAAGAAAGGGAATTATTTTAAAAATGAAAAGAAAAACATTAACATTAACATTGAGTATTCTTGCTTGCCTAGCATTAATTGGTGTAGGCTTTGCATCATGGGTAATTTCAGCAGAAGTATCTGCTACTCCGGCAGAAGGTAGTTTCATAGTTGATACTGTAAATGATAAATCATACAAGGTAGAAGGCGCTTGGTTAGATAGTCAATCAAAAATAACTTTTGGTGCACCTGCTACAATGAATGCAAGTAATCCTTGGTTAACTAATGATTCAGAAGGTAAAACAGAAAATTTAACAGTAACATATCAATTAACAGTAACATATGGTAATGGAACAAAAGCTACTGGAATTGCTAATAAAATAACAGCTGTTGTTACTGCTCCTGCAGATAAAAATTATACAGCTGCTGTAGATGGCAAACTAATTATTGCTCCAACAAATGCTACAGTTGAAGAAACTGGTGAAGGTACTGGTGTTTACAATATTACAGTAACATATCAATGGGGAGAACATTTTGGTAAAGTTAACCCATATACATATTATAATGAAAAAACAGCAACAGATACACTTACTGATAGTACAACTACTTATATGCAAGATGCAAAAACAAGTCTTGATACTTTATCAAAAATCGAAGAAACAGTTAAGTTTACTTTAAATATTACTGTTGTAAAATAGGTTTTAAATTATGGCAAAGTTAACAAGAAATTCTTATAAGAGAAAAATTATTCTTTTCGGTGTAATAGTATTCATGTCAATAGCATTAATCTCTACAGGTTTTGCCGCATGGGTAATGTCACAAGAAAAGAAACAATCTAAATCAGGTAATGTATCAGTTGGTGCTGTTACAGAAGGAAATATTGAGGTTATTCTTGATGAATTAACAGTTAAGGATTTTAAGTTTGAACCGAAAGAAAATGACAAAACAGGTCGCGTTCGTAATGATGGTACAAATTTTGAATCATTAACTGTAACAGTAACTGGTACTATTAAGAATACGCAATTCTTAAAAGAAGCAACAATTAAGATGAATGTACAAAATCAGGTAAATCAAGCAGTTACTGATGGTTACATTGTTTTACCTGAATGTGCTGGAAAAGAAGTTGTTTTAACTCTTACTGATGGTGGAAGTGAAACTGAAAAGAAATTTACTTATGATATAACAATTGAATGGGGTTCAAAATTCGGAAATGTAAATCCTGGTGAATATTATGATAGTGATGCGTTTAGTCCAACTGAAGAAGAACTAAAGGGATTTAGTGGTACTCAAGAAGAAAAAATAACAGCTTACATTAAGAGCGTATTAGATGCATTCCATGAACTATTAGATACAGCTACATATGAAGTAGTCGTTACTGCAAAACTTAATTAGTAGGTAATTATGTCTCCTTCTGAAATACTTTCAATCATAGTTACTGTTATCGGGGTATTTAGTTTCGCAACAATATTTACGATATTATACAAAAGTTATGCAAACTCGCAAATTGCAGAACTTAATTCAGGTAAAAAAGACATTGAATTAATTGATGAAGTAATCTATGAAAAACAAGAAAAAGTTAGAAGGCGCAGAAAGATAACTGGAACTATACGTACAGTTGTCTTTTATGCTATTATGGTGGTACTTATTCCATTGTTTATTTTTTCATTGATTAATCGATTTCAAAACAATGTCACAATGATAGGCAATAGAACTGTTATGGTTGTTGCAAGTAACTCAATGAGTTACAAAAATGAAGCTAATAGTTACTTATTTGATGACAGTTTAGGATTAAACAATCAGTTTAATACATACGATCTCATTATTCTTGAAAAAGTGAACAATGAAACCGACTTAAAAAAATATGATGTTATCGCGTTTAGAAATTCAAAAGGTAGTAATACTATTCACCGTATCATCGATATTGATTACAGTAGTACCCCATATAAATATACTACTAGAGGAGATATATACGACGAAAAAGGAACCGATGGTGAAAAACCTACTTTTGATAAAGTTATAGGTAGATATACTGGAAAACGTCTTGCTGGTGTAGGAATGTTCATCTTATTCCTACAATCATATGCGGGGATAATTACAGTATTATCGCTTATATATTGCTTATTAATGATTGATCGCATTGCAAATAAAATGGACAAAGTACAAGAAGAACGAATCAAAAAACTTGAAGAAGCTTTAGAATATGAAAATGAAGATAATTTAAATGAATTTAAAGCTATTTATACTGAAACAATTTATTACAAAGGCTATGCGTATAAATTTGATGAAAATGGTTTTGTTGATAAAACCGAAATAAATAACAACGAATACTTAGAAAAATCGGATAGTACAATGATTAAAGAATTGACTAACCAAGAAACTTCAGAAACCAAAACTGAAGAAATTACAATAAATGAAGAACAGGGAGAGTAACCTTATGAAAAAACCCTATTTTACAAGAAAGAACTTGATAGTTTTATCACTTGCATTCTTTTATTCTTTCTTACTACTATTTGTAGGTTTATGCCTAGATGGATCTCATCTACTAATAGGTAAAAAGAATCCAATAGCACTTGTTGCGGAAAAAATAAACTTTGAACCAATAAGATGTGGTGTAACAGGATATGTAAGTTTAATACTTGTTGCAATATATATATCTGTATTTGTAGCATTGTTCTTATACGAAAAAAGATATGCAGTTTTAAACAATAAAAAGCCATATAGTCTAAAAATGATTCTATCTTATCTTGCATCACTAGTAGCATGTTTTATATTATCATTTGGCGTTGGTATGTTAATTTGTGGAAAAAATGGCATCAAAACAATGTATCAATTTACTGGTCAAAGTTTATTAATAACAACATGTATATATATTCTTGCATTTGCTTTTATTGGTGGAATATTGATGTTTATTGTAAACTTTACTCAAGTTGATAGACCATTTAGAGCATTTGAAGATAAAAACTATCCAGTACTTGATGACGATGATCTTGTTAAAAATGATGTTAGTTCAAACTTTGATGCTGTACCATCAAGTAAAGTTAGTGGCACAGTAAGTGGTGAGGTTGGAATTGGTCAACCTGCTGCTACTGACAACAACAATTCAAGCGTTATTCGTCAAACAGAAGAACTAGATGACCGTGAAAAAGTATTCCCAGCATTATCAATGATGGATGAAGAGTACGAAGGTTATGCGGTTGAAAATGTTGTTAGTGATAACTTAACATTAAATGAAATTGCAACAAGATTTAGGAATTATCTTGCCAAAGAAGAAAAATTATATTTTGATATTGATACAATTCGTTTCTTTGTAAGCGGATTTGCCGCAAGTCATTTCATGATTTTAGAAGGTTTATCTGGTACAGGTAAATCAAGCTTACCAAGATATTTTGCAAAGTTTATCAATGCTAATCTATTATTTGTTCCTGTCCAAGCAACATGGAGAGATAAAACTAACCTAATCGGTTACTTTAATGATTTCTCTAAAGCTTACAGTGAAACTGAATTCTTAACAAGCTTATATCATGCTAACTATAATCCTGATATGATACATATGTTTGTACTTGATGAAATGAACATTTCAAGAGTTGAATATTATTTTGCTGACTTCTTATCAGTGCTTGAATATCCTGAAGAAGAATGGAAAATAAAAATAATGCAACTTCCATATAATTTCATCCCTCCTGCAAAATTAGATGATGGTGTTATTCAAATACCTAATAACGTATACTTTGTAGCTACCGCAAACAAAGATGACTCAACATTCACAATTACTGATAAAGTTTATGACCGTGCAATCACAATTGATTTTGACAATCGTAATGATGCATTTAATGTAAATGGTGACGCATCAACAATTAACCTTAGTAGAAGTGCCCTTGCTAAACTATATCAAGAAGCTAAAAACAATAAGAGTTATCAAATGACTGATAATGATTATCAAAAATTCCAAACTATAAGTGATTACATTTATGATCAATTTGATATTACTTTCGGTAACCGTATTTTAAATCAAATATCTGAACTTGTTCCAGTATTTGTATCATGTGGTGGTACAAAAGAAGAAGCTCTTGACTTCTTACTCTCACGAAAAGTTATTAGCAAAATTGAAGGCCGTTTTGAAGAATATGTTAAAAATGCTTTAAGAGAATTACTTAACTTAATTCATAAAACATACGGAAAAGATGTTTTAAAACGTAGTGAAAAAACAATTCAAAATTTAATGAGAAGGTTATAACAATATGAAAATCATCGAAGAAAATCTTTTAAAAAAGATGATAACACAACTAAATAATTACGAAAAAAAGTATCAAAATGTAAAAGAACGTTTTACTCATTTAGAAGAAATTGAGCTTGCATCTTTACAAGAACTTTCTTTCGAAAAAGATAATGAATTCTTCGATGAAGTAACCTTTATCTTAAGTGTTATCACTTCGATAATTGCTCATCCTCAAATATCTAACCGTGATGAAGATATTATCGAACGAGCTGAACAAGTTGGCAACATTACTAATGAAGCATTAAAACAAACAATACGTGATGCAAGTTTGTGGAAAGAAAAAGATTTTGAATTAGTTCCTGAATATATTCATTATCATCAACACATTGATGATTTAAAAATTTATGAAAATATCTTCATTGGTATGCTAATTCATCTAATTGATACAGAACTTACTAAATATGATGTTTTCTATCAAAGACTTATTCCTAGTATGCAAACTGATGCATTGTTTATTGAAGAAAGCGAAAAAATTGAAAAGACATTAACAAAAATAGATAGTTTAAAACGTAAAATGTTACATATTAAAAATACAACTTTTTACAAAGAAATATCTAAAGTTAATTTAAATTTAAGAAAAATACAACCCACAAATATTTTATTAAAAAACAAACTATATAATTTATGTTATAAATTCTATCGCAAATTTGTTATTTATGAAGATAATAAAAACTTACAAATTGATTTTAAAAAGTATTATTACTATCAAATATTAAGAGTATTTAAATTAAATGAATTTAAGCTTGATGATAAAAATCAAAGTCTAGTATTTAACTATCAAGACAAAAAAATAAAACTAGTAGATAATGAAGAAAATTCTAAAATTAGTTTAGAAATTAAATATCACAATAATGTCTATAAACATCTTTTAATTCTATCAACTGATCGTGAATTAATAGATGAATACGCTGAAGATAAAGATTACATAACAACAGAAGTAATTTCCCTTTGGAATTTATATAACGTTGATACAAATGAATTTGTCTTCAACAATCAAGCAAGTGAAATAGAAATTGCTAGAAAATGGGTAATGAGTAAACTTCAAGAAGTAGTTGCAAAGAAAATGATTTACTCAAAATATTGCCCAATATGTAAAGATAAAAACTTAACAATTGAAAATGATATATATCATTGTAACAATTGTAAATCAATTTATACATTCAAAAAAGAAACGAAAGATGTAATTTGGTTTATTAAATTAAGGAGGTAACTCGCATGGAACAAAACATCCAAGAACCTAAAAAAACCACTATATTAATAGAAGACTTATATAAATCATATGGTGAAAAAGAAGTTCTACTTGGACTAAATTTAGAAGTTCATGAAGGCGAATTATTTGGATTTATTGGCCGAAATGGTATTGGTAAATCAACAACCATAGATTGCATGATTGGCGCTAAAAAATTCAATAAAGGTAGAATTGAATTAAACGGTTATGATATTGTAAAAGATCCTATTGATGCTAAAAAAAGTCTTGGATACGTTGCAAGTGAACCCACTTGTTATGAGGAAATGACAGGTTATGACTATTTAGAATTTGTTGCAAGCATATATGGTATGACTGAAGGTGACTTCAGAAGAAACAGTGAATATCTTTGTAACAGATTACAACTAAATTTAGATGAATTAAATAACCCTATTTCTGATTATTCACATGGTATGAAACAAAAACTATGTTTGGTTGCAAGCCTTATACATAGCCCTAAAGTATGGGTTCTAGATGAACCTACAGTTGGGCTTGACATAATGGCAGTAGAAGAACTTAAAAAAATGTTAAGGGAATATGCAAATCACAATAATACGGTTTTCGTTACAAGCCATAACATTGAATTAGTATCTAAAATATGTGATAAAGTTGCCATTATAAATGATGGTAAAGTTGTTGCATTATATGACTTAAATAAAAACCCTAATAAACGATTACAACTTTCAAAAATCTTTCTTGACACATATGGAGGTTAAAGATGCTAAACCTTTTAGCAAAAGACTTTAAACTTCTATTTGGAAAAGAAAAAAGTATTGCAAGAAGAATTGCAACTATTCTTGTAACCCTTATATTTATAGCGTGCTTTATTGCAATTGAAGTTTTTCTATTTACTACAATTTTAAATAAAATCAGTAAATATGATCAAGCACCAATTGCTTATATGAACCTATTTCTTACCGTAATATCAATACTAATAATTATTGCAAATATTTTTCAAGCAAAAAGATTATTCTTTAATGAAAAAGATATTGAACAACTAGCCAATAGACCAGTAAGTAATGGACAAATAATAAGTTCTAAAATGGTTTTCTTATTTATTATGCATTATGGTACAAGTTTATTATTTGTTTATCCACTGTTTGTAGCATACGGAATTATCTTTTCAAGAAGTTTCATATTCTATTATCTAGCTTTATTTTATCCGCTATGTTCATTCTTATTTGAAATGGGAATTGCTTTAATCTTAGTTTATCCCGTATGGCTTATTAATAAATATCTTAGAAAACATCTAATAATCAGATTTATTTGTGCTTTAGTAATCATATTCATATGTTGTTATCTATATTCAAAAGTATTGAATTTATTTATTGCAATTGTCGCAGATAACAATATAAATGTTTTATTTACTACCGATTCAATAAACTTCTTTATGAATCTTAGAAAATATGAATTTCCAACTAACTTTCTAGTAGATATTTTTATAAGTTATCGCACATCAAGAATTTGGATGTATCTACTAATTGCAATAGGAGTGTTTGCAATTGGTTGTACAATTTGTATAGCAGCTTATGGTTATGTAAGAAATATTTCAATTAAAAATAAAGCAAAGAAAATTAAAAAAGAACCTAAATTAGTTAGTCCTAAAAAAGCTCTACTAAAAAAAGAATTGCTTTTAATTACTAAAAATCCTGGATATATTTTATCATTTACGGGTTTATTAATCGTTCAACCATTTTTAGTATTTTTAGTAACCAAATCAATGAATACAATTTTTTCTAAAGGTATCTTTAAATACTATGTATCTGTTGTACCTAATTTCTTACCATTAATGGATGTGCTTATCCTAATGTTATTTACGGTAATTATTGCGCAAGGCGCATCAAGCTACATATCAATGGAGAAAAAAACAATTAAAGTAATAAAAATACTTCCAGTTGAACCGCAAACCCAATTAATGATAAAAGTGTTAATACCATTAGTGATGTCAGTAGCTTCACTATTTGTAACAACATTAGTTCTATTAGTTGGTAAACTAATAAACTTCCCAACCTTCATATTTGGTTTCTTATTAACCCTTGCATTACTCTTAATTTTTAGTATGATTTGTTTAAGAGAAGAATTACACATAAGACATTTAAAACCTAGGTCAACATTTAGATCTAATTTATGTGCATACCTTTTACCAATTGCCTACTTTGTAATTACAGCTTTATTATCATATTTAAAAATTAACCTAATACTTGCTTACTTTATAGGTTTAATTCTAATTTCAATAATAGGAGTTATTATGGCAATTATACTTAAGAAGAATGCAAAATCATGGTTTATGGATTTGGATGTGGTGAACTAAATGAAAAAGAAAAACTTAATAATCTTATTATTAATACCTTTTGTAATTACTCTTGTTGGTGTAATTACCATTAACACAACCTTTAACTTTATTGAAAACAATATGATTGGGATAGATTGGTCTTATGATGAAATAGAAGGCATCAAATTAGAAGATAAACTTCACAAATTAGTTGCAAGTCCTATCTATGAACAAGGTTATCCCCCACTAAAAGAAGAAGCGCTGGTTTGGAGCGTTTATGATAGCGATAATCCTGAAGGAAATAAATATGCAAAAATTGTAAATGAAAATGATAACTGGTATTTACAACCATTACAAATTGGCGAAGTTAAAGTAACATGCTCAAATAAAAAAGGCAACATCTTTAAAACGATGACCGTTATAATTTTTAAAGAAGGAGCAATTGTTGTTCAAAGCAAAATCAAAGCATCACAAAATAATATTGATCCTAATATCTATTATGGTGAATATGACTTTGGCAAAAGCCTAAATAAGCAAAAAGCTACCTTTGAATTTGAAGTAAAAACTATTGGTGATTTACAAATAAATGACTTACAATATGTAAATAACACACCTGATATTATTGAAATAGATGAAGCAAATAAAATTGTTAAAATTAAAACATCAGGTGATGCAAGTTTTACGGTAAAAACTAACAATGATGAAATGGTAAAACCAATGACTTATTCATTTAAAGTAGTAAAAGATGGCGTAAATGTCTATGACTATAATCAACTACTTGCATGTACAAATAAATCAACCAATGGTGAAATTGTTGTACTTAGAAAGTCATTTGAATCTGTTAATAATTTAAATAATACAACTGACAATAACGTAGTATGTTTTGGCAACTATACAGATGGTAAAAAAATTGATTTTACATCTGATGTATATTCATTTGAAACAACCTATAATCAAGATTATATTAAAGCTTGGAACGAATTTGTAAATAGCAATCCAAGTTATAAGAAGATATCTAATAGAGTGCTTGCGGGGATAAGAGTTCAAAAAGATTTCTATGGTAATGGTTACACAATAAATCTTCACAATTTAACATTCCCATCAAGTACAATGGATGTAGTTGATAGTAATGGTAATAAAACGACAATTCCTGCTCTTTCAAAAGATGATCTATATAGAGGACCTCTACCATTTTACAGTTTAGGCGAACATGATAATATGCCACTTATTGAAGCATTCGGTCAAGATAATGTCGGTATGTATGTAGATGGCAGTGACATTTTAATCAATGACGTTAATTTAAAAAACTGTGATTTTGGTAACTTAATGTCAAACTTAGATTATGTTGGTACCGTTCTTGAAACTAATGGTAATAACATTACAATTAAAAATTCAAGATTATCTAATGGTAAACAAGTTGTTAGAAGTTTCTCTTCTACTAACGTATCAATCGTAAATTCAATGTTAAGTAACGCAAGAAATTTCTTATTAACAATTGGCTCTAACGATTATATTAAAGCAGATTTATTAAAAGAATACGAGTTTACTCTTTTAAATGGTGAAAAAATAACTAGCACAATAAACAACTATTTGATGAAAAGCAATGCGGGAGACGACACTTTAAATGCTTTCGTAATTGGTTCATTTACTGATAAAGAAAAAATGCGTAAAGCTATCTTAGATATCCAAAACGCTTTAAACGATGAAAGTTTAATAAAAGATATTTATAAAGGTAGTATGAACATTAAAGATACAATGTTTTATCGAAGTGGTATTGCCTCAATTGGTATGGACACGATGTTTAGTGGTCCGTTCCTTGAATCAAGCACTCCATCAGTTGTGAATATGTTGCTTACAGGACTAAATGTGCCATACATTCCAAATCATGTTGGAGGTATGTCATATCCAGTAGAACTTAATATTACCGGTAAGACTAAATTCTATGATTACAAAGAATGGAACAACTTAGATATCACAGGATTAATAAATGAAAATATATCAAGCTTTGTTGATGATGCTAAAGAAATTTTTGGTGTTACTGACGCAAATATTGGTGATATATCAATAGATACAATATTCCCAATTAAGAGTTTCTTAAAATCAAGTGTTGTTACAACAACATCAAGTGATGGTAAAGTCTATGTTAATATTCCAATTGCTTACTATGGTGGTGGTGCTAACCTCTCTAAAGTAACGTTTGATACAGAAGATTTAAAATATGACTCATGCAAATTAACAGTTGTTGATTTACTAGATAAATATTTATCACTGAAAGGAATTGATCCATCTAATGTTGATTTAAATAAACTTGATTTAGCAGTTATTAAAAACGTTATGTTAAAATGTGTTACAATCGTAACAGGCTATGAACCATTTAAGTTCATATCTGTAAATAAACAAGGCTATTTATTTGATGAAGGTCCACGTGCACCTCAAGCCTTGGAATTAATTAAAAATGCACAAGGAGAATAAACATGAAAAAAATTATCTCTATTCTATCCATCCTATTAATAGCATGTTTTGCTTTAACAAGCTGTGGTAGTTTTAGCACAGCTGAAGATGGTAAAATAATAAAAGCAATTACTACTAAAGAAGAAAAAGATGGTACTATCAAAATGGTAATATCTTATACCGATGAAGAACTTGCAAATGATGAGTTTATTCTTCCAAGAGGTGTTACAGGAAATGGTATTAAGAGTATATTTACGTATGAATCACTTGACAAAACAGGTATAGTGATTCGTGTAAACTATACAGATGAAACGATTGAACCAACGGAGTTTACTTTACTTCATGGTAAAAATGGTGTAGATGGTATATCAATAGCAGGGATTGAAACAACTGTTAATGAAGAAACGGGTGAAACAACCGTTACAATAACTTACACCGATGAAGAAAAAGAACCTGTATCATTCACAATTCCAAAAGGCGAAAAGGGTGAAACAGGTCGTGGAATCTTAAGTATCGAAAAAACTTCTTCAGATGAATTAAATGATGTTTATACAATAACTTTCACTGATAATACAACAACAACTTATACGATTTCTAACGGTAAAGATGGTAAGGATGGCATATATATCACTGATATAATTGGAACAACTACATCAACTGAATATATCGTAAAATTTATTTTTTCAGATAAAACTACTAAAGAAATAACTCTTGAAAAACCAGCAACAAACAAATGGATTAGTGGAAGTTCATTTCCTAAAGTAGATGTAGGAAATGACAACGATTATTATTTTGATACATATCATAAAATAATCTACACTAAACGTGACGGTGTATGGACATTAGTAATTAGTTTCAACGATAGTCAAGAAACATATAAAGTAATATTTAACTTAAACGATAAAACAGATGGTGGCCCAGAAGCAAGTATGCCTGCTGGCTTTGATCTTCCTTATTGTTACATTCAAAGAAATACTTACTTTAAACAAAATGGTTATGGTAATATCCCAGTTCCAACAAGAGAAGGTTATACATTCCTTGGATGGTATACAACTAAAACCATTGGCCCAACAAGCGGAGTATTAACAGATTTAACACCAATACTTTCTGATTTAGAACTTTACGCACAATGGGCTAAAAAGTAAAACAAAAAATAATTCTTAGTATCTAGTTATCTAGATACTAAGAATCCATTTGAAATTTTATATATGCACTTTAGTAAAAAACATACTAAAATATATATATAAAACTTCAAAAGAAAGGAAAGGCTATATGAAAAGTAGTAAACTAAAATATTACATAACAATGATCTTAATAAGCTTATCACTAATTAGTATAGGCTTTGCTTCGTGGACTATTTCAAATGATGTAAAAATAAAAGATGATAGCATAATTATTGTTGATGATGTAATGAAATATAATGATTATTTAAGCTATACATTAACACCATTTAGTTATTATAAAACTGGTTTTGTAAGTATTACGGGAGAACTTATTAACGACGGAATTATTAGTGTTGAATTAGTTGTCAATATTGATAATTGTAAAACTAAGTTTACAAGTAGTAGTTTAGAACTTGAATTAACTTTAAGAACAATTGGAGCTGACACAGTTAACTTATTCAATAATGCTGATTTACCACTTACAGTATCAATAAATGGTACTGTACTAAATGATTCTCAAGTTACTAAGAATAATACTAGTGCAGTAACTAAATATGTTATTAATGATTTATCGCAAAGTTCACTAACACTTAGTTTTGAATACAAACTTACTAAAAACGACTCATTAAATTTTCAAGAAATAATTTATAACACTTTCTATAACAAAGAAGTATATTTTGGACTCAGTGCTAAAATAACGGAGGGGAATAGATGAAGCAAATTAGGAAACCTTTTAATATCGTTATGGCTTTGATATTACTCATTGTTGTAACAATTGCTACAATTGCTTTTTCATCTTGGCTAATAACTGATGAAATAACTGAAAAGCCAATTTACCAACCAGGTACAGTTGCTAAGTATTATTTAGACAATAAATTCAATGTTTATAATGGAACTGGCCAAGCTCCAACCTCACCATTATTTGCTGAAGATGAATTATCTTATCAGTATAGAAAAAGTGGTGATACAGACTATATATCTGGTAAACCTACGAATGCAGGGATATACGATATTCGTGTTACAATAAAAGAAAATAATGAAAAAGTAGATGTAGGTTATCAAATAAAACCAAAACCTTTTAGTAATGATTTTACTGTCCAAGTTAAGGGTGATAAATTCGTTCATACAGGTACCGCAATTACTCCAAAAATCACATTAATGGATGGTACAACAACGCTCATAGAAGGAACAGATTATACTCTTGATTATGAAAACAACATTGCTTTAGGTAATGCTACAATCATAATCACAGGTATAGGAAATTATGAAGGTACTTTAAATCAAGAATTTGCAATTGTTGGTACAGGAAAACTTGAAATTGTATGTACAGATATGCAACAACTTACTTACAATGGTAAATCACAATTACCTGAATACATAGTTAAATGTGGATCAGATGTTATAACTGATGCAACAATAGAAGTAAAATATACAACTCTTACTGGAACAACTTATGAAACAGGATCACCTACTCACAAAGGGACATATTGGATTCAATTTGTTGCCAAAAAAGATGGTTATGAAGATTCAGATGCAAAAAAAGTTCAAGTAACAATAAATCCAAAAGAAATTGCAGTTACATGGGAAAATTTAAATTTTGTATACAATAAAACAGAACAATGCCCAACTGCTAAATCGACTGATTTGGAAAATGATGGTACAACACTAATAGTTACAGGTAAACAAACTAACGCAGGTAACTATACTGCTAATGCAAAAGTTTATGGCGAATACGCTGCAAACTATACAATAAAATCTGGTGAAAGCAGTTCATTTACTATAAAACCACTAGGAGTTAGTCTAAATAAATATTTGATTGAAATGAATTATGATAGTAGTAAACGTACATGGGCACTAATTCAAACATATATTTCTGGACAACTTTCGCTAGGTGGACTATTATCTGGTGATACAGTATCACTTTCAATTAGTGGCATGAATGATGGTACATTTGGATATGGAAGCGATACAAGTATAACAGGTATAAACAATAATGACAAAACAGGTATAACTTCATATACAAATGTTGTCGGAAGTACCTATGTTGTAACTGCAGCCTTATCAGGTTCTTCTGCGGCTAACTATACGTTAGAAATTACTAATCCAATTATATTTAAATATAAAACCGCAAAAGTAAATGGAGCATACTATACAGTAGAAGATGCAATAACAAGTACAACAGGCGACATAACGTTTGAGGGGGATGCTAGTAATGCCACTTCATTTGTTTATAGTGCATTTTCAAATCTTGCAAGCAGCATTAATCCTTATAGTAACAATAAAAATGAATATTTAATTAGTAGTAGAAAATTTATTGTACCTTGTAGTACATCAGTTTCAGAAAAAAAATATAGTAGTACAGCAAAACCTGGCAACGTTTATTCTTCAGTATACATACCTGAAGCAATAGCCCTTAATTTCGTAAGCAGTTCAGAACTTTTAGCAGATGGTGTGATAGGATTTTCACAGCCTAATACAACCATAACATGTACAAGAGGAGTTCTTTATAATAACGGGTATATATCAATAGCTAATGGCTGTTCATTAAATGCATATGGATATGTAAAAGGATTTGGAACAATAGATTTAGCAAAAGGATCAAGTGCAATTGATTGTATGCATACATATGACTGGCCTGGTGGTAAAGCTGGTAGTCAAATGTATAAGAAAGTATTACCGACTAATGCTTGGTCTGTACATAATATCTCTTGCAAAGTAGCAATTTATGCAGGGGCAATATATAAAGCATTTGTATATGCAAATGGAACATTGCCAATACTTGGATTGCAAGACATATATGCTAGTGCAATACTAATTGGAGATTCTCAAACACAAAATTGCTTATTCAAAATTACAAGTGGGTATGCCGAAAAAATAGCTACCCCTGCCGCAAGTACTCAAAACGATAAAGCGTTATATTTGGTAACCGGTTCTAATCAGGAAAAAGGACAACGAGATTCCGTAAAAATATATGGAAACTGTGAAGATGCAACTTTAAACGTAGCCTTAACTGCACTTGGAATAACTGTAAATATGGAGACAAGCACAGATAAACCGGCTACAGTTGGATATATGGACATATCAGTTGAGGAAGGTTCAAAATTCACCTTGACTAAATCAGATTATTTGTTCCTTCCTGGTTCTAGTTTAACCGTAAAAAAAGGAGCAACAGTAACAATAGGTTCTAATGTTGATGTAACTATGGCAACTTGGTCCGAAATAAATGGCCTTAGTGGAGGATTTAAAAATCATTGCAAAGATACAGTTGATGCAAAAGCAATAGTAAATGGAGCGGTAATAGTTAATGGTAGTATTGGTGGAATTTGGGAATCTACCGAAGAGAGTGCGATATTAAATATAAGTGGTGGACAAAACACAATATCTACTTATAGGACGATGATTAGCTCTGATGACCCATATTACATTCAAAAAACACTTGCTGCTACTGGTAATATTAATGGAACTAGTAATTCAAATTTTGAAAAAGTAATGTATGTTTCTGTAAATAATAATGGTACACACTATTGGACTGAAACGACAAATGTTGCACAATTTAATTTGCATTTCTATGATGGAGATACACTACTTGAAACAAAAGTTATTGTAATGTTGCTAGAAAATGAAACAATTTATCAAGTTAACGGAAGTGAGTATGTACCAACAAAAAAATACTATAAATTTGCTGAATGGACTTTGGATAAAGCAGGCACAATTAAATTAAATTCAGAAAATAATACTCTTAAAAATGGTACTAATAATGATATTAATTTATACGCACAATGGGAAGTTAAGAAATATAGTATTAGTTATATGGCAGGATATGGTGAAACAGAGGATGGAAAGATAAATTATATTTCAATAGATGATTTAACTAATGTTGAAAACTTAGTAATAGAGTTTACAATTAATGACTTTATTAATGGTGAAATATCATTATTTAAAGATTTGAAATATTACGCCGAAGGTGTTGAAAAATATTTTGAAGGTTGGTATGTTGGAATAGATAAATCAACTGGAGTAATTATCGATAAAATTACTACTAAATATTTAGATGCCTTTATTGAAAAATATGGTGAAAATCAATCAATTCCATTATTCTGTAATTTTATTGATGAAAAGCCTATTGAAATAAATTATAGAACTGAAATTGGTGAATTAACAAGAGTTAAAGATATATTGCAAGGCACTGGCAAAGTGAGATTGCCTGACATTACTGAAAATACGTATAATAATTATCAATATAATTTCGAATATACAAAATATTTTGTAGGTTGGCAAATAAATGGAACTAGTACAATATATTCAGCTGGTCAAGAAATTGATATTTCTTCAGATACAACTTTTGTTGCTGTATGGGAGCAAAAGGCAGCAATAACCATAAAAATAGAAAATAATGTTAAATTTAATATAACAGTAGGAAATAACGGAAAAACTTATATGGCAAATGCCACAATTTATGTTCCTAAACAAATTGAAATATACTATAGCGCTACTCATGATGATACAAAATATACTGTAACTACTAAGATAGCAGGATCAAATCAAGCTAATAATGGCTCATATAAAATTACTGGCGATACAACTATTGAACTTACTGCATCCAAGTGTGTAGCAGAGGGATCAAAAATTACCTTGGCAGATGGTAGCACAAAGAACATAGAAGATTTAAATTATGATGATATGTTAATAGGTTGGGATTTTGTAACTGGTAAGTATGTTAGTGTACCTGCTTCAATATTATGGAATCATGGTAAATATTTAACAAATGTTATTAATTTAAAATTCTCCGATGGTACAATTATAAGAGTTGTTGAAGAACATGGCTTCTTTGATATTGGTGAAAACAGTTATGTATTTATTAACGAAAATAATTACGAATCATATTTACATCATACATTCGTTAAGACTACGTACGTAAATGGAACATTTATAAATGAAAGTTTCGAACTTATAGATGCATATATAACAGAAGAAACAATTGGTGTATATTCATTGCAAACTGCTTATACAATTAACTTTGTAGTTGATGGTGCCTTATCTATTACTCCAATGGCTACTGATGCATTGATATCTTATTTTGAAATGGGCGATAACTTAATGTATGACCAAGAAAAAATGCAAGCAGATATTGAAAAGTATGGTTTATATACATATGAAGACTTTGCTGAATATGTAACATATGAGCAATTTGTAGCATTCAATGGTGCATACTTAAAAGTAGCAGTAGGAAAAGGATTAATTACATGGGAAGAAATTCTAGAACTTATCCGTGCTTTTGTTAATTAAATAACTTAAAAGTGATAATAGACTAACAAATCTATTATCACTTTTTACTTCCATTTAAATTCTTTTAAGTATTTTTCTTTTTAAGTTATTCAAAATTTTGTATAATATATTGTGTGGGTGAAGTATGAAAAACATAGGTTATTATAACAGTGGTAAGTATTTATACGAAATCGTAGAAGAAAATGGCTATATTGTCAAAATTGGGGTTGTAGATTCAATCTGTGATGATGTTTCTTCATCTATGGCAATTGATGAATGCATTAAAGAATTAGATGAATACTTTAATAAAAAGAGAACTGTGTTTAATGTTCCAATTAAACAATTTGGAACAGAGTTTCAAATGAAGGTATTTGAAGTATTAAAGTCAATACCTTATGGGCATACTTTATCATATAAGGATGTTGCAATATTAATTGGTAAACCTAAAGCATCAAGAGCAGTAGGCAATGCATGTAATAAGAATCCAATTATGATTGTTGTGCCATGCCACAGAGTTATTGGTAAAAATGGTAAACTTGTAGGTTTTGCGTATGGTACAGATCTAAAAGAAGAATTACTAGAATTAGAGAGGTAATTTATGAATGTAATCGATTATTTAAAAAAATATGGTAATATCAGTTTTACTGATAAACCCTTTAATGAAGTAGATGCATTAGTATATAGTCAATTATCTTACTTTGATTTTTCTGATACACCATGTTGTAATGAAAATCTAGATTATAGTTTAAAATCATTTCTTGATAATGATTATAATAAGAAAAGGGTTGCCGCAATCTGGAATGCTAAAGAAAATCATAGGTTTGCAATGGAATTGAAAAAGAGTTCTAGGTTTTATAATAGTGGGGTTGGTTTTTATCGTTTTGATATATGTAATCAGACGGAAAAACAATTTTCCGCATGTGTATTCTCAATAACTGATAGTTTATATTACATAGGTTACCGGGGGACTGATGCTAGTTTTGTAGGATGGAAAGAAGATTTAAATTTAGGTTATTTAGATGTTATTCCTTCTCAAAAAGAAGCTTTAGATTATTTTGTTAATTTTGCAAGTAAATATGATGGTACATATATAATAGGTGGTCACTCTAAGGGTGGAAATCTTGCGGTATACGCCGCAACCTTTGCCCCAAGTGAACTAAAAGCAAAAATTAAAATGGTGTATAGCCATGATGGACCTGGCTTCTTACCAAACTTTTATAAGACTCAAGAATTCGAAAATATTCAAAGTAGAATATGTAAAATTATTCCTAAAGCAGCTGTAGTTGGTCTTATAATGGAACAATATAATAATTATAAAGTTGTTAATAGTAAAGCTGTTTTATTATTACAACATGATTTGTTAAAATGGCAAATTGTTGATGACCATTTAGATTATGTAAGTGATGTAAATAAATTTTCTAAACATACCAGAAAAACTATGAACTCTTGGATTAGTGATATGGATATGGAAACAAGAAAAGTTTTTGTTAATACAATATATGAATTAATAGTAGAAACAAAAGCGGAAAGAATTTCACAATTTCTAAAGAATTGGCCTAAGAATTTAGTAACAATTAACAAGAAAGTAAAAGATCTAGATCCTCAGGTAAGAAAGTGTGTATTACAAGCATTCAATGAATTCTTCAAGCTATATATTAAACGTAATTAGTTAAACGTTTTCTTGTAGCAAAAACAAAGCATAAATATATAACATTTAGTATAATAGGAAATAGAAGGATGAATAATATGCAGAAAGTAATTAAAAAAAGAAGTTATGAAATGGATATGACAGAAGGGCCATTCTTTAAAAAGATTGTCCTTTTTTGTATACCCTTAATGTTAACAGGTATATTACAATTATTATATAATGCGGCTGATTTAATTATCGTAGGAAAGTTTGGTACAACTAGTGGAGCTGTTGGAGCAGTTGGTTCAACTTCTGCTTTAATAAATCTAATAGTTAACTTATTTATGGGATTATCAGTTGGAGCTAATGTTCTTGCCGCAAGACGCTTTGCTTCAAAAGATAATGATGGATTATCTAGAGTAGTACATACATCTATAACTGTAAGTTTTATCTTTGGGATATTTCTTGGAATTATTGGCTTTATTTTCGCAAAACAATTCTTACAATTAATGAATAATGAAAGAAGTCTTGCTGTAACATATTTAAAAATATATTTTATTGGTATGCCATTTAATATGTTATATAATTTTGCCGCAAGTATTCTTCGTGGTATTGGTGATACTAAAAGACCATTATATTATCTAACAATTGCCGGAGCTATTAATGTAGTTTTAAATATTATATTTGTTGCAGTATTCCATCTTGATGTCGATGGGGTTGCTATAGCAACAGTAATTTCTCAAGTAATATCTTGTGTCTTAATAATTAATTGTTTATTAAAAACTAAAGAAGCTTATGGTTTTTCATTTAAGAAGATTCATATATATAAAGATGAATTAATTGAAATAACTAAAATTGGACTTCCTGCTGGTATCCAAGGTTCAGTATTCTCAATTTCAAATGTAATAATTCAAACATCAGTAAATCGCTTTGACCCTTATTTTGATTTCGTAATGGATGGTAACTCAATAGCTCAAAGTCTAGAAGGCTTTGTATATACATCGATGAACTCCGTATATCATGCAGCTCTTGCATTTACAGGTCAAAATGTAGGTGCTAACAAACTTAAAAATGTCACCAAAGTAACCATAAATTGTTTAGCATTAGTAACAATCATTGGGGTTGTAATGGGTGGTTCATTCTACTTACTTGGTGGACCTTTATCAAGTATCTATGCAAATAAGAATGAAGCTAACTATTTAGATCAAATAGCTGTATCATGTTTTAGATTAAATTATTTATGTTTACCATATTTCTTATGTGGTATTATGGATGTAATGGTTGGTATTCTAAGAGGTCTTGGATATTCAATTATGCCAATGATTGTTTCAATTCTTGGTGTATGTGGATTTAGAATTGGTTGGATATATTTAATTTTCTATAATGTAACTGACTTTACTCGTTGGCAAGATTTACACTATTTATATATATCATATCCAATATCATGGATTATAACTTTTGCTATTCATTTAACATGTTATGAAGTAATATATCATAAATTACTAAAAAAAGATAAAATGGCAAATGAAATAGTTTAGGTACATATATGAAAGTAATTAAATTTGAAGAGATTAATTCAACTAATGAATATGCTAAAATTGCTTATCAAGAACTTGATAATAACACCGTGATTATCGCAAAACATCAAACTGCTGGGAAAGGTAGACTTGGTAGAACTTGGTTAGATAAAGATGCCAATAGCGCTTTATTTACTATTTTAATTAAAGACCATCTTAATACTTCCAACATTAGTAATCTAACCCTATTAATGGCAACAAGTGTTTTGAAGGTATTAAATAATATAACACCAGGTTTTTCCATAAAATGGCCTAATGATATATATTATCAAGATAAAAAAGTTGTAGGAATCTTAACTGAAAGTAAGATTAATAACAATAATGTAGAATACGTTATTATCGGAGTTGGTATTAATGTTAATCAAAGTGAATTTGAAGATTCACTAAATGCTATATCAGTAAGACAAATAACAAATCAAAAAACAGATATAGATACATTAATAATAGAAATTGCAACAACGTTTATTAGTGACTTAACTAATTATTTTAAAAATGATTTAACATATTTACAAATTATTGAAGATAATTTCTACTTAAAAGATAAACAAGTAACTTTTATTTATAACAACGAAGAAAGAACTGGTAAAGTTGTAGGAATAGATAAATTTGGTGGAATCTTAATTGAAGAGAATAATACAATTAAATCATATCAAACAGGAGAAATGTTGTTAAAGAAAAAATAATGAGGAAATATGAAAAAAATTTTACTAAAATTAAGTATTGTAATTATTGTTGTGCTTTGTGTATTTTTTGTTGGTTGTAATAAGAAAGAAAATAGTCAACCAGAAACTAAATTACACGATAGTACTAAATGGTTCACTGAAGAAGAACTTTCAAAAAAAGGTTTGTCAGGCCTTGGTGCACCAACTGGTTTAAGTGGTCAAATGTCTACTAGTGATAGTTGGTTTAATAATGGTTATTCTTTTTCACAAGTATGTCCAAATGAAGATGTTTTCTTCGAAAACGCTGAAAAATATTTCGAATATTTTAAAGAACATTATAGTGGCTTATTTGGTAAAATTACCATTGAAAAACTTTCAATTAGTAGTAATGAAAATTGGTATATAATTGAACAAAGTGATAGTATTGAAGATTACTATGATGATAATCCTAGTAAATTATATGAATTTTATTATGTAACTGATAACACATTAGAAGATGGCTATTTCAAAAAAGGCACTGTATATACTTTTGAAATAAGATATGAATTTGATACTAATCGCAATGCCTACTGTTTTAAACTATTTGTTGAAAGTGCTGATGGAAGTCATAACGGTATGTATACAAATTACTATAAAACAAGATAATTTGGAAAAACTGGTAGAAATATCAGTTTTTTTATTGTTATTAATTGTCTTTTTTAATAAAAATTAATAAAAAAATTTACAAAAATAAAATAATTTGATATAATGATTGTGTGGGGCAAAATCCATACTCTAAGATGGTTACGTAATTACCTTAAAGTATAGTAGTATAATACGGGGGAAAAGATTTACTCTCTTAGATATAAGGGAGATTTTTGTTTTAAAGGCCAAGGATTAAGGGGGAAAAACATGAAAAGTTATTTAGTGTTTAAAGAACCATCAGAGAATTTTTAGTTGCATGATATGCAACAAAAGCAAAATTAAAACAAAAAGAAATGGGGAAAAATATGAAAAAAATAGCAATAGTAATTTTATTTTTATTGACACTTTGTCTTTGTGGTTGCGAGCGAAATGAAGGCGAAATTATGGAAAATGATCCTTTCTATAGTTTACAAAAGATTTATAATGATAAACTACTTACGCGAGACGAATTAAGAAAAGTAAATAGAAAATATTATGAAGAAACTGATTTTGATTTAAGTGAAGATTTAGCTAATCAAATCAAAGATGATTATCGACGTGTATACAAAGTAAAAGATGATGAAGAGATTATCATAAATCGTTGTATAGGTATTTATGAAAATTTGGTAGTCATTATGATTTCTAGTGAAAACCAGATTTTTCATAGTTGTATAATAGAAGAAATGATTGGTGGCTTTTCTTTTACATATGTTTGCGATCAAAAAATTATTGTTTGGAAAAAAACTAAATAGGAGATTAATTCTGTTTTTGATAAATGTTAAAAATTGGTCTATAATTATATAGGGCAAACAGAATTACCCATTATATAAAAAAGATTTTATATAATATTATTTACAACGAGAAACGAACTAATTAAGGGGTGAAAACATGGAATTTGAAAAATATACCAAAAAATCTTTTGTATTATTAGGAATGGAAGGAAGTGTTCACGGGGATCCAATAATTATATTAAAACTTTGGAAGTATGCCAATCTACGCCACGAAAGAATTGAACAATATATCATCAGAAATGAAGAAGGAAAGATTGATGGTGTGTGGGGAGCAAAAAGTGATTTTTCCTATTCTTTTAAACCTTGGGGAAATAATCACACCGAAGGAATTTACCTTGCGGGGGTGGAATGCGTAGAAGATGCCGAACCACCGAGAGGATGGGACAAATGGATTATGCCAGGTTATGAATATATAAAGGTAGAGTGTGTAGAAGATGACAACCTTTTCAATGAAATGACTTTTAATGAAGCAATGCAATATTTTGATGAAAATAGCATTGAAGTAATTGCTTCAGTTCAAGAATATACTGATTTAAAAACTAGGAAAAACTATCTACTTTTTCCAATAAAAGAATTAAAAGATTAAATAAAAACTAAAGTATAATTAGATTTTATACTTGAAATAGTCAAGAAAAAGTAGACACAAAAAAAGCATTAATTAAATCCCTGCTCAGTTCTATACTGAATGGGGGTTTTATATTTTAACGAATAAGCTAATCTTTGCGTGTTAAAATATTTAATATAGGCATTTATTGCTGTATTAATATCTTCTGAAAAATATATTCTAAAATCTTTATATAATTCATTTTTAATCCATCCATTTAAAGATTCAATAA
>ENA-ORSK01000503-ORSK01000503.1-human-gut-metagenome-genome-assembly--contig:-NODE-503-length-39398-cov-50.005312_pt1 | contig 39398 bp, 28 predicted proteins | sample MGYA00242192_ERZ509159 | MGnify/ENA primary metagenome ERZ509159 (study PRJEB26280, sample SAMEA2338663) | human gut metagenome | biome: human gut; feature: human-associated habitat; material: faeces...
GGACAAAAATAATAAAAATTTCCAAATATCAAACGAATATGCCGGATATAATGGCCGATATAATGGCCGCACGACCATGCGACCGACCACCTGAACCCCTCCAACGACAGGAGCAGGGGGCGGCGCCGGGCTCTCCGGGAACGATGACGCCTGACTGTCCCGCACCCGAAGGTGACGCGCGGCACAGTCAGGCGACTCTTCCGCGCCTTTCCGTTGCCCAAGGGCGCAGGGCAGAATGAAGTATGGATGAATGAAACCCTTCGGCGACGAAAACCACACTTATCGTCGCCCGAGGGTGCAGCGCGGCTCTATTGGGCGACACTTTCGTACATCTTCGTCGCCCGAGGGTACAGCACGGCGCGCTTGGGCAACGCTTTCGTACATCTTCGTCGCCCGAGAGTGCAGCACGGCACGCTTGAGCGACACTTTCGTACATCTTCGTTGCCCGAGTGTGCAGCGCGGCGCGCTTGAGCGACACCTCCGCGCGTTTCCACCGCCCAACAACTCCGGAACCATCCCTACAGCAACATTTTGCGCTATCTTCGTTACCCAAGGATTCCGGCATCTCTTCTTAACTCAAGTTTCGCATTTGCGAAACACCACTCTTCTTCACTGCTTGCAGTGAAAGCAAGTCCCTCCCCCGAGGGGAGGGATTTAGGGAGGGGGTAACGTGAAAGGCCCTAAGGGTGCGCGAAGCGCATCCCCTCCCCCGAGGGGAGGGATTTAGGGAGGGGGTAACGTGAATTGATGAGGGTGGGCAATCACCTTCGAACGTGAGATAATGTACTTTACAGCAGGTAATTGCCTACTTGCGAAAGTTGAATTCTTAAGTAACATTTCAGGCCACTTTCATCAATCGAGGAGTCCGGCGGTTGCCTCTTGCGGCAAGGGTCATCTATAATCACGACGAGGAGTGCAAACCGTTGCCTATGAATATCATAGCACTTTTCCTTCAGTTGGATTCCACCCAAGAGACTGCGTTAAGATACTCATGAACAATGCATTAACATCCACCCGGACCCAGCTTCAGCAAGTGAGTTGTAATATCCTCATAAAGAGCAAGATAGGCAATATCCTTTAGTTCATACCATCTAAAGAAGAATGTCTTATTTACAGAGAATCAAGTCATTGCGTTCCACGGCTACCCTTTCGGGGAGGTTCGAAGCGTAAATAATGCCGACATATTCAGAAATAGTTTGTAACTTTACGTTCGACGAAACCGCAAACAGAACCACAGACAAAACCGCAGACGAAACCACAGATAAAACCGCAGACAGAACCGCAGACAGAACCACAGACGAAACCACAGACAGAACCGCAGACGAAACCACCGATCATTCGTGTCAATCCAGATTTTCAGAGAAACAGATTAATTTGTAAATTCGCAAGTTTATTGAAGATATTATTTATCCGCAAATTTAATAAGGATGTCAGAAATCATAACCGTCAAACCGGAATTCTCCTCTGAGGATTGTTTTAGAATAGTCGAAAGGCACAAAAGAAGATTCACCTACCCGTTGCATCGCCATAAAGCGGTGGAACTCAACTTTATACAAAACGGAAAAGGGGTACGGAGGGTTGTCGGGGACAGTAGTGAGGAAATCGGCGACTACGAGATCGCCCTCATCGGGGAGGACATCGAGCACGCCTGGGAACAGGGAGAATGTTCATCGGAGGATGTCCGCGAAATAACCATACATTTTCCGGCGAACTTGTTCGACGGAAATCTCATTGAGAAAAAGCAGTTCGCTTCCATCAAGGAAATGATTAAGGACTCCAGACACGGAATCACCTTCGGGATGTCCGCCATTCTCAAAGTTTACACCCTCTTGGACAGCATTTCGAGCGAGAAAAGCAGTTTTGAGCAGTTCCTTATCTTTGAGAGAATCCTACACACGCTTTCCAAATCCGACTACAGGCTGTTGACATCCAAATCGTCAACGGAGCCGGAACACGGGGCTAATCCAGACAAGATTGGTTTCATCAAGGAATACCTCAAGCTGAACTACTCCAAGAACATCCGCCTTTCGCAACTGTCTGAACTGACAGGATTGAGCACAACAAGCATCGCACGGCTCTTCAAGCAGAGATCCGGGATGACGCTATCTTCGTACCTGATTGACCTAAAGTGCCAAAGTGCCGCCAGAAGTCTTGTTGACACGTCCGACAGGATCGCTGATATCTGCAAGGCATGCGGATTCAACAACCTGTCGAACTTCAACAGGATATTCAAGTCAAGGATGGGAAAGACTCCTCAAGAGTACCGGAACCTGTACAAAAAGAACCGCATCAGCGTGTAGGGTCATCTTCCTGCGGCCAGCGTTTCCTCTATTGTGGTGATGAGGGCATCGGTGCCTTTAGTGTCCACGGCAGCCGGATCGACACTCAAGTCATCCCTTCTGGTCAACTTCCCACATTTCCCTTTCAGAGCCAACACTCTTGAGACTCTTGCATCCAAGTCCTTGAGTTTCCTGCGGTCATCACCTATGTAGTCCACTATGAGATCTATACTTTCCGAAACATTATCCGGCATCAAGAGGATATCCACCCCAGCCTTATAGGCAGCGAGCGTGGCTTTCGCACCTGATCCGCCGAACGGTTCCAAAACCCCCTCCATACCAAGCGCGTCAGTGATTATCAACCCTCTGAATTTCATTTTCTTTCTGAGGAGATCTGTCACGACCACCTTTGAGACCGAAGCTGGAAGGGTGTCAAGCACAGGGACAAGAAGATGTCCGACCATAACCATTTCAACCCCGTCCTTTATCAGCCTCCTGAAAGGATAAAGCTCTACAGAATCCAATCTCTCCTTCGGGAACTTCAGAACAGGCAAGGCTTTGTGTGAGTCAACCTCTGTGTCTCCGTGGCCGGGGAAATGCTTGGCACATGCCACGACACCGCCATCCTGCATCCCTCGCATAACAGCTGATCCGTAGTCAGCCACAAGGTTCTTGTCCGGACCGAAGCTCCTGTCCTTGATGGTGTTCACGTCAGGATGAAGGTTCACATCCACAACCGGAGCAAAGTTCACGTCGATCTTCATGGAGCGCATGTCCCTGGCGATCTGCCTCCCCATCTCGTACATCAACCCGTCATCAGGAAGCCCGGCCAGAACACCTTGACGGGGATATTTACGAAATTCACTGATCCGCATTCCCAGGCCGAACTCTCCGTCAATGGTGACAGCCAGCGGAACCTTCACCAGACTTTGCGAACGGTTGCAAGTCTCGGCCGTCCGGGCAATGTTCCCTTCCATGAGGATGATGCCTCCTACCTGCTCCTTCGCGATTATGCTGTCAGCCTTGGCCTGAAAAGCGGAATCTCCTCCCGGATAAACATCAACGAAAACAAGCTGTGCGACCTTATCCCGCACGCTCATGGCTTCGATGATCGGGCGAATCTGTTTTTTGACCACCCTCTCTTTCTTTGACAGGCCTTGACACGGAACGGTGGCCAGAAAAGCAAGGCATGACATTAGCATGATATTATATCTCTTCCTCATTATAATGAATATTTTATCAGAATAATCACAAATCGTTTCTCAGTACCTGACCCTTTCTCATCACGAACTTCAATTCGATGTCGTTGTCATAGAACACGATGTCGGCATCCTTGCCTTTCTCAAGGGAGCCTTTACGGTCATTGGCGCCGATAATACGCGCCGGGGTTTCAGATGACATCCGTACAGCGTCACCGAACGGGATTCCAGCCTCGACAGCCGTTCCGACCAGACGATCCATCGTAGCGATGCTTCCCGCCAGGGCGGAATGGTCGGACAGTTTGCAAACCCCGTCATGAATCACGACCCTTGGATCAAAAATGCGGTCCGAACCTCCCGCGGAACACCCCAAAGCGTCTGTGACAAGGGCCGTTCTGTCCGCTCCTTTGATCATCCAGACCAAACGGAGGATCACTGGAGGAATATGCTTGCCGTCAGCGATGACCTCAACTGTCATCTCCGGGATGGAATAGACGCTCTCCACTGTACCCTCATGCTTGTACTCCCTGACGTTGTGCACACTTGTCATGGCGTTGTAGAAATGAGTGGCGTGCGTGAATCCTGCGTCGAACGCTTTCCTCACATCAGGAAACTCAGCCACTGTGTGGGCAATCGAGGCAAGCACTCCATGATTCACCAAGGAGCGTCCGAACTCCTCCACCCCCGGGAGTTCCGGGGCGGCGTCCCAACGGCGGACAATCTTGGTGCCGTCAAGTATTGATTCGTAATCTCCTCTGATCGGCGGGGTGACATATTCAGGAATAATGGCTCCGACCTTTTTCGGATTGAGGTACGGGCCTTCAAAATGCAGTCCGAGAATAGGTGAATCCGGATCGGACATGAGTTTTTCACAGATTCTTACGGATTCAGTCATCGTACTGGCAGGGCAGGCCGGCAAAGTCGGAAGGATGGAGGTCATCCCGTAATAGGCATGGGTCTCGACGGCTGTTCTGAACGCTTCTTCTGTGCCTTCTATGAATTCATGCCCGCCGCCGCCGTGGATGTGGATGTCAATCCCTCCGGGTACCACATTCATTCCTTTGGCGTCAATGACCTCCGCGTCAGGGATCTCGACTGAATCCCCGGTTATCTCTGAGATCAAGCCATCCTTGATGATGACCGTGGCTTTCCTCGCTCCAGATGGGGTGAAGACCTTTCCACCGATGATCTTTATTGTCTTATTTTTCATTCCGTTAATATCTTTTGTCCATGACTCCGTTCCAAAGAGCCGTTCTGAGGGTACCCGACGCGTCGTCCGCATCGTAGTCCCAGCACATCAGTCCCGACATACCTCTGGTCATCGCCCATTCAGCCTTGACCGCAATGCTTCTGGCATTGTCATAACCGGCATAGAAAGCGCCGGAGGCTTTCACCGAGATGTAAGGACACCCAGCCTTGCCATCCCAATTGTCAATTTTGTACAACGACTCATCCAGTGTCAGAATTTTCTTGTAGTCGATCGCCGTAGGATTCTCAGAGAAAGAGTGCCGGGCATAGAAAGGGACTCCGAAAATCATCTTCTCCTTCGGGAAGCCTGCTTTTGCATATTCCTCAAAAGTTCTTTTCCAGTCCCAATAGGCTCTTGGATCGTCAATGGCGCTATGGTGATGAGGGGCCGCGTCAAGGTCGTAGGTCATCACATACACATAGTCAACTATGTCCTTGAGTGCCACGAGGTCAAAATATCTGCCTGAGCCATCGTCATCTGACACCTTGTTCTTGACATAGCCGGCATAGGTCACCAGATAGCGGTTTCCGAGAGTCTGCCTGAGCTGGCTCATCAGCAGAGTGAAGTTCTCCGTGTCATGCATCGGATCGCAGGCGTGGCCGCTCCATGAGACGCCCGGCATCTCCCAGTCTATGTCCACTCCGTCGATGCCCCACTTCTGACAGAACGCAAGGCAATCCTTGGCGAAAGCCTTACGCCCGGCCTCAGTTGAAGACATCTTTGAAAAGCCGCCACCTTGAGCGTTGTCAGGATTGACGACCGTATGAGAGAATGAGATAAGTATTTTAAGACCGGACGATTTCTTCTTCAGATCAACTATCTGCCGGAATCTGGACTCTTCTCCCTGAAGCTTGAATCCTTTATACTCTCCATCCTTGACATAGAGTTCCGCGAAAGCATAGTTGATCTGCGTCACGGCATTCACGTCCGGAATGGATTTTCCATAGTAGGTACAGTAGGCCACCACATTTCTTCCAGGCACCTTATCGAGCAGGACAGGGGTGTTTTCTCCCCCGCCCGGAATAAGGCCGCCTTTTTTATAGTCATCCTTTTCGCAGGATGAAAGGGCGATGGCCAAGCAGCCGGCCAAGATCATCAGAGTACGTCTCACTGTTCGCATAATCAGTCGTTTTGATAAAAATAATGAATATTGTTCAAAACATCTTCTTATAGGTCATCTTTTCCGGAAGTGTATTGAAATACTTCCTGGATATGTCGCTATGAGAATATGTCTCAGGCATCGGGTATGTCTCCGGAATGTTGAATGATTTGTTCTGGCTCAGATAGTAGGCCGGGTCACGCTGCGGAAGGGCAAAAGGCCTGCTGACCGAACCGTTCTCGTCCACATGGGCGAAATAAGGCCTGCCATAGACCCTGTCATCCCTTTTGGAGGCCCAGACAATCCATCTCCCGTTAGAGCTCCAGCTATGATAAGAGTCCGAGTATCTTCCGTTGACACCAGCCAGAGTGTCCACCTCCGATGTCTGGAGATCCAGCATCCACAGATCGGTCTCGGTGTGCCAGATAGGGAAAGTGCCATAGTCAGACACGCAGAAAAGGACACGTTTGCCGTCAGGCGAGAATTTCGGGAAACTCACCGACTTTCCATGGGCCGAGGCTTCGAAAACAAGAGTCAGAGAGTCCGACAACACACCGGTTTCAGGGTCAAACGGCACACTGTAAAGATCATATCGCATCATTTTGGTACTTTCCGGCTGAGGAAGACTCTTTGCCCGGCAGAAACAGATTGTTTTCCCGTCCGGGGAAAAGCATGGAAAAGTCTCCTGAAATTCATCTCCTCTGACAGAAGGATTGTCCGAGACCGTGTTGTCTTGAAAGTCCACAACAAACAGATCGCTGGACGTGTCGAACACCTCAAGCCTCTCCAACCGTCCCGAATGCAGGATGGGCATTATCCGGGCCGTTGTGAATATTCCAAAACGGCCCGACTTTTCTATCTCTCCATAGACAGCGGCTCCAGCAGTGCTGTCAGTCTTCGTGTCCAATTTGCGGAGCGCCCCATCCTTCGCGTAAAAAGTACCACCTGTCTTTCCCCTGACATGGAAGAACGTGGCCGGTGAATCAGCCTTGTTCGACGTGTGACAGTTCATGCACGAATGGTCTGTCGTGTTGTTGTCTCCGAGGATCCGGACCTTGTAGCCCTCAAGGTCACGTTCCTCGACCGAGTGCAGGTTCCAGACTTCGTAGGCAGGCTCAATCAGCCTGTAACTGAGATATTTATCAATAGGATCCGGAGAGACATCCCAGAAAAACTCCTGAATGGAAGTCCCGCCGTGGGTCACAGTAACCCGTAACTTGTTCCCCTTTTCGCAGCCAAGCATTGTGTGCCATTCTCTCAACGGAAACACTACTCTGGAAGCCCTGGCCTTGAACATGTAGTCCCTCCGTGGACCGGAGACCGTGACTTCAACCTTGCCTTTTACCCCCTCCAGGGAAAAGTTCAAAGGAGCGATGTTGAACGGAATCACAATATCCTTGTAGTCTGGCGTCATCACAATTCCGTCAGGATGATCCGCGTGATCTGACTCACGGCATCCGAAGACAGTCATCACAGCCATGGCCGCAGCGATGATCATTTTGTTTTTTCCTGTCATTGTGGTTGAGCGAAATAATAGTAGTACCAATATGTCTTCCCGAAGCTTGAATCCGGGGTCAAAACATCCCCTGCCTCGCGTCTTGAAATGAACTCAAGGCACATTTCGGACACATCCGAGGATATGGCATATTCAGAGAGTTGCTCTGACGGAGAAACATTCTCGTCGAATGTCATCATCAAAGCTTGCTGGTACAATGCCGGAGCAGAGGCGTGCTTCGGCTTGTAGTAGGTGTCATAGTCTTTTCTGAAAGAGGCTATGTCCTTGACAAGAAGGTCAAGGCACAACAGCCTGTCAAGAGCCGCATCATTCTCTTCCGCAAGATTGCGCAGGGATGCGAACCAATCATTGGCACTGAAAAGGATGTCGTCTGCGCTTCCATAGACAGGCTGTCTTTCGCATGATTCCACCATTGTAAGCACAGACGAGGCCCAGCCGCGGTGAAGCGATGTCTTTTGAAGCATGTCCGCGTACTTCCCCGCGGCCGCAAAGTCACCGTTCGCCATAGCGATCTCACAAAGTCTGCGGAGCATTCTGGACGAGCGTTGTCTCGGAGTGAAAGTCATGCCAAGCAAAGCGGAGTGCTGCGCCTGGGCGAAATCGCCGCAAACCATCAGAGCCTCCACACTGTCGAAGACCCTTCTGTAGCCGGAATTTTCATTGATAGCCAGAAACAGTCCTTTCCACAATGGCTGATAGACCTCCAGAATATTCTCCGGCAATGTGCCTTCGCGGCTTGAGGAAACATTGTAGAAATATGATCCTGTCACACTCTTGTACGGATTGGTCTTTCCCATCTCACTTACTTTGTCCCATTTTCCATAATAGGCCAGAGAACTGATCTTGATGTCCCATTCCTCCTCTGGCGTCACAGTGAGACAGAACGCGAACACGACCATCAATCCGCAAATGATCCTCAAAAAACGTCTCAGCCACTTGTCTGGCGACATGGCTGCGAGGGCTGCGAGCAGGGTTCCGGCCTCAACGTAGAAAATGAGAGCCGCGCGCCCGAAATAATAGCCCGGAACAACCGGATAGACAAAAGCCTGCGCGGATGTCAGCCTGTAGATATTCCTGAAAAGGAATATCTCAGCGGTCAGGGAAACGGCAAGGAGCAATACATGGCCCGGACTCCGGCGGTTCTTGTAAAGCAACAGAACCAAAAGGAGAAAGACAGGGGCTCCTATCAGCGGATAGCCAAGAAGAAGCATCAAAAGTTCAAGAGGCCTTTGCAACCGCCCTTTGAACGACTGGCAGGCCACGGCTGCCCAGGCGGACACAACAGCGCCGATGGTCATGCTGACAGGATATTCGAAAAGGCATGAGAGAGCCCCTTCCAGCAAAGCAGGGACCAAAGCGGCCAGGTACGGTGAGGACACGCCTTCTCTTTTCAGGAAGACGGACATTCCTGCCCACAGCAGGGCACACAACAAAGTCTGCACCACCGGAGCGAATCCCACAAGCATGTAGAACTGCGTCAGCCAGCCGCCTGCCAACTCGCTCAGAAAAGCCGGTTTCATGAGAAATGACAGGACAAACGTGCGGTCAAGCAGAAAATAATCCGCCTGCTCCTTGAAGGCAAGATGATAGGGACAAAGAATCTGGAGAACGGTCCAAAGCACGATGAAAGCCGCTCCTGCAAGCGCTATCTGCCTTTTTGTGGATCTATCTGCTGACATCTGGACGGAAAGTGTTTATGCCCAACGAGTCCAACTCTCTTTTCTGTGATTCAGACATCGCCCTGTCGTACATGTAATACAGATAGCCCCCAAGCGGATTGGGGTTATTCCGTATGATGTCCATGGTGGCAGACTCGACATCCTCTCCCCTTTGAAGTGCCTCCTTCCAGGACTGCAGGAAAGCGTTGAGAGGTGTTCCGCAGGCCGAGCTGACAGTGTCCAGACGCACATTGAGCGTGCCTGGCTCCACCGCTACAAGAAGCCTTTGGACAAACGGAGCGCGGGCTTTGTTGGAGATGGTGACATCACACATCCTCACCGTGGACGCATCCGCCGTGAAACGGAACCTGCCCTTCCTTACCTTGGTGGAATCAACCGTTTCCAAAGTGGGATAAGGCTGTGGCACAAGGAATATGGTCTGACCGTCATAGCGTCTGTCAATGCTGCCTTCAATCGTCATCGTCGTTCCTTGCGAGCAACCAAAGGCGACAAATCCAGCGAACACCAACATTAGAGCATGAATATGTGAGGGCATCTTCATCTGAAAAAACTTTATGAATATCAAAGGCCAGGGGGCCACCGGTTTTCCGGCTGGCCCACCGTCCTTTGGAGACACATGGCCGTTATTATTCCACCGCCTTGAAATAAGCGTACCAACCATAGTCGCTCCAGTCCGCCATGGCAGAGGATGGAGTCTTATGGAAGATCGTGATGTAGTCATTGTCAAAAGTCAGCAGGTAGAAGGAGTTGTTCTGTCCCTGCCCGACCTCATCAAATCTTGCTCCGATGGTAGGAGCGGTGGTGATCAGACTGCCAAGTACCGCGTCCTCAGGGACTTCCTTGTTGAAACCGAATGTTCCTGTGGCTTTTACTGAACCGTCAGCATTGTAAGTTGTCATCTTGCTGCCCGCATATTCAAAAACCATTTTCTCATCGGCGGACACATCGCTCATCTTGACATTGCCCCACCAGCAGAAGTTGGACTCGGGAGTATAGCCGGCGGAAGCATACTTCCAGCCACCATGCGCTCCCATGTTGCAGACAGAGCCCCATGAGACCTCTCTCCAGGCCCAAGTCTTTTTCGCGCCCCTGTCGGCCTTGTCCTTTGCTCCGGTCAGATAGCCGGCCCACGGATCAAAGACATTGGTGACAGTGATCGGGAAATGTGCCGACTCGACAATCTTTCCTGCGGAAAGGGCGACATAGTACACCTCGAACTCACCATTTGACTCATAAGTGTAGGTGCAACTATCGCTCTTGAGGATGGTCTCACCCATGGAAGTGACGACATGCCACACGCCTCCGATCTCAGGGCGATCATTCTTGAGGGAGACGATCTGGTCTCCTTCCACTGCCGTCTCCGTGTTCGGATACGGTTGATCCACATGGAGATAGGACGTTAGTTCCTCAGATGTGACAGGAGTCCCGGCGTTGGTGATGTAGTCATCACGCAACGACTTGTCCTCTATCGGGTTACATGCCACCATGCTGGCAAGAAGCGCTATGGCAGTAATTATACGTATCTTTTTCATATTCTCATCTGCTATTTGAAATTGTTCCAATCAACAAATGCCGCTGAGGCATCCCACCCCGGATTCTGCTCAAGGGTTCCTCCAGCGATGTCAATCTCATCCTGAGGGATAGGCCAGTAACCTTGGGTCTGTTTGAGACGTGCCGCGTAATCGTATCTCACCATAGGGGTGACAATTCCTTCGTTGATCAGGTCGAAACCTGTCTGATCATTGAGGATCTTTCCGGCCGACTCAAGAGAAGGACCTGCCCAACGGAGAAGGTCAAACCAACGGACAGACTCGAACGCAAGTTCCCAACGGCGCTCGTTCTTGAGATTCTCCAGAGAGTAGGACACCGGGGCCAGATGGCTTCTTTCTCTGACCCTGTTGATGCCGTCAGCGGTTTCGGTAAGTTCGGAGTGCATCAGCAGCACATCAGCGAAACGGATGTGGATGAGGTCGGTCGTCTGCACAAGCTGGGCGGAAGTCTGGGCCGTGACGCCCGGATTCTCAACAAGAGCCCAAGAGTTCTTGAAAGAGTTGGACTCGTCATCCCATGCCCCCACATTGATGTACTTTTTCTGGAAGTAGCCGGTCTGCTCGTAATAGCGATAGGAGACGGTATAGTCAGGCTCTCCCTTGTCGAGTTTTCTGTCAAGAAGGACATTGCCCTTGTTGTTCGGATCGTACGCCGTGTAGGACCAGATAGAACCGGTCAGACGCGGATCCTCTGTGTAGCCATCTGTGTAAGACTGCCTCGCGGCCCAATCCTTCCACTCATCGACCATTTTCGGAGAGACCGGACCTGCACCCCAGCCGAAGCTGAAAGGATAGCTTTGCTTGATGTCCCTGTTGTCGTTTGACGGTGAGCAGAACATGGACCAGGTGTTGGAGAACCATGTGTAGGTCCAGTTTGACGTGAGGTTATGCTTGTTGGCGAACACTGTCTCCACGCAGCTGTTGCCGACCCAGTGCAGGTCATGATCTATCGGGTACTGGTACCTGTAGCCGGAATTGTTGCTGTTGACCGTCGTGTTGGTGTACCCCCAGATCTCACGCTGATCCTTCACAAGATCATGGCCGGAATTATTGATGCAATCCTCAAGATGCTTGACAACCTCTGCCTTGGTAGTTCCGCCTGGAAGGGTATCCTTCCCATAACGTCCGGTGTAGAACAGGAACACACGAGCCAACATAGCCTCAGCCGCATACTTGGTGGCATGACCGGTCATCGGAGAGCCGGCGGTGTAGATTTTGTCCGGCATCAAGCTTATGGCCTGGAGGAGATCGCTCTCGATGACGGTGTAAACTTCTTCCACGCTTGCCCTCGGAAGGTTGACAGTCTCGGTGTTGGTCCTAAGCGGAACACCGCCGAAAATCTGCACAAGCTCATTGTAGGCAAACGCGCGAAGGAAATAGGTCTCGCCGATAAGGCGGTTCATTTCCTCCTCGGATGACCATGATTTCACATTCCCGAATGACGCGAGGGCGCTGTTGGCCCTGTTGATGAGAGTGTAGTCGCGATCCCACAAGGAAAGCAGCCCGTTAAGATTGTCCTTGTACAAGAGGAAGTTCGTGGCACAGTTCCCTGAGTACGAGAGGTTCCCGCCAAGGCAATCGTCTCCGGCAAGCTGGGCGACATAGAACTGAGAGGATGTCTCAGGACTCTCGAAAAGCAGATGGGCATAGATGGCGGTGACCATCTCCTGCGCGTCTTTCTCTGTCTCCGGGAAGTTCTCGGTTGTCTTCTGGGTAAGATTCTTGGTGTCGAGAAAGTCCTCGCACGCTGACAGCGCAAACACCGTGGTCACGGCAAGGACAATATTGATTATGATCTTTTTCATATTCATTTCTCCTTCTAAAATTTGAGGTTGACTCCGAAAAGGATGGTGCGGGCACTTGGATAGTAGCCCAAGTCAATGCCTTGCGCCCAGCCGCTGCCACCACCGTAGCCGATCTCCGGATCCATTCCGGAGTACGAAGTGAATGTAAAGAGATTCTGTCCTGTCACATAGACACGGCAAGTCTTGAGAGGGAACTTCTTGAACGCCTTGGCAATGTCGTAGCCGAGGGTTATGTTCTGCACCTTGAAATAGTCCCCATCTTCTATGTAAAGAGAAGAGATCCTGTTCCAGTTGCTGTTTGAAGAGCTGGCAAGGCGAGGATACTTGTTGGAAGAACCCTCTCCCGTCCATCTCTTCAGGATGTCGGTCGTGTAGTTGTTCAGAGGTGATGAGGAGAAGTCCCTGTAGCACTTGAAGATCTGCTGTCCGAACGATCCGAAACCAGAGATTGAGAGATCTATTCCTTTCCACTCAATATTGAAGGAAAGCCCAAGGGTGAAGTCCGGATGCGGGTTTCCGATCATGGTACGGTCATTTGCATCAATGACTCCGTCATTGTTGGAATCAACATAGATGACATCGCCAGGGTTTGTGTTTTCACCGTTCAGGAGAGCTCCCTTGTAAGCATCAATCTCAGCCTGATTCTGGAACACTCCCGCAGTCTTGTAGCCGTAGAAGTAACCGATAGGCATGCCTACCTCTGCCCTATAGAGTTCCTCGGCTCCTTCCCATGGAATACTTCCCGTTCCGTGGATGATCCCATCGGCATTGGCGATCTTGGTGACTTTATTCTTATTGTGCGCTCCGGTCAGATTTACGCCATAGAACACTTCTCCGACGCTATCATTCCAGTGCAGACCGAATTCCAAACCTTGGTTCTTGACATTTCCACCATTGACGTATGGAGCGTTGGCACCATAGGAGTAAAGCACAGGAGCCACCACAAGCCAGTCTTTTGTAAGTTTGTTGTACCAGTCAAACTCCACTCCGAGACGATTCCCGAACAGTCTTGCATCGAAACCGATGTTGGTTTGCTCTGATGTTTCCCATTTCAGTTCGGAGTTGGTCAGTTTGTAGGCATAGGAGCCTATTTCGCGCTTGTCGATGACATCACCGAAGACATAGCCACCGTAACCGTTGTTCGAGGTCACAAGCGAAAGGTATTGGAAACCGGTCACATTGCAGTTTCCATTCTGTCCCCAAGACGCGCGAAGCTTGAGGAAGTCCAGCACACTGTCAAGTCCAAGCCCCTTGAAGAAGTCTTCGTTGGTGATGACCCAACCAGCTGATGCTGAAGGGAAATAGCCCCAACGATAGCCTCTTGCGAAAACGGATGATCCATCAGCGCGCATCGTGGCCGAAGCCATGTACTTTTCCTTCCAGTTCCAGTTCGCGCGGGCGAAGAAGGATGCTATGGAGTTCTTCTGGGAAGGTGATCCGCTGATGCTCGACATTGATGAAGGTGTAGTGGACACATTTGAAAGATAAGCATGCTCAAGGTCTCCGAAATTGGAATCCACATTGCTTGCGCTGAGAGACTCACCGTAGCCCCACTTCTCCAGAGAGCTTCCCACAAGGGCGTCAATCTGATGCTCATTGATATTGAATGAGTAACTGGCCGTGTTTTCCCAAGACCAGCGGTTAGACAGAGACATGCTTTGTGAGACCTGATCCATCTCCCTCTTGGCAGTGGCGTCAAGGTCATATTCCGGCATGTAGGAGCGGTAGCTTGAAGCGCTCATCATGTAACCGAACTGACTCTTGATGTTGAGCCTTTCTATCGGCTGGAGAACCGCATAGACACTGGCCTGAAGATAATGACTCTTGGACACATTCTGGTTGGAGGTATAGTCCATGTAGGCGATCGGGTTCTTCGCCGCACCGTTGGCGGTGTCCCAGACGTAGCTGTCTGCCACCCTGTCTTCAAAGACATAGTAGCTTCCGTCAGAGTTATAGGCCGGCATAAGCGGACTCATCACAAGCATGTTGTGGACTCCGTTCCAGTATATGCCCTCCGTAGCGAAGGATCCTGTGGTTTTCTGGTAGCGGTAGTTAAGGGTCTGGCCGACCTTCAACACATCCAAAGAACCTTTTTTGAAGACTGTGTTCTCAGAGTTCACCCTGAAGTTATAGCGGTCAAGGTGAGGAATGGATGAAGGCACGCCCATCGTGGCGTCCTGCCCCGTGTAGGCAAGTCCTAATGAATATGTACCCGTCTTCGACCCGCCAGTGACATTAACCGAATGATTCTGGACAGGAGCGTCCTCATTGATGATCTCCTTGAGCCAGTTGGTACCTGTCCAGCCATCCTTTATGGCCTTATAGAGACGTGGACCGATGTGGTTCTCCCAATTGTAAGGAGCAAGACCGTCCATGATTCTGGATTCATCCTGAATCTGCATGAACTCATTGGCGTTCAACAGAGTAGGAATCTTATAAAGATTCTGGAGACCGTAGTATCCATCATAGGTGACAGAAGCCTGTCCCTCTTTTCCTTTCTTGGTGGTGATGAGGATGACACCGTTTGCCGCCCTTGCTCCGTAGATCGCGGCTGATGCGGCGTCTTTCAGCACATCAACAGATTCAATGTCGGACGGATTGAGCGCGGAGATGCTGCCGTTGGCTACTCCGTCAACGACATAAAGAGGCGCGGAATCACCGATTGTGCCAAGACCACGGATGTTGACCTTGAAGCCGGATCCAAGGAAGCCATTGTTCTGGACGATGTTGACTCCCGGAGACTGTGACTGCAACGCTCCAAGGACATCCACGGTGTTGAGTTTGGCGATGTCATCGCCCTTTACCTGCACGGTGGAGCCTGTGACAAGCTTCTTTTTCTGTACGCCATAGCCGAGACAACAACGTCATCCAGCCAAAGCTGGTCTTCATCAAGAGCGATCCTGATCCCATCCGAAGCTTTCACCTGACGTGTGACATAGCCCATCTGAGAGACTTCCAGAATGGTTCCGGAGGATGCTTCAATCCTGAAGGTACCGTCAACTTCCGTAGTGGTTCCCACAGTGGTACCTTTTACAAGGACATAAGCTCCTACAATAGGCTGTCCGTCCGAGGCTGTGACCACGGTACCGCTCAGAACAGACTGTGCGCCCATGGGGATGACACTCATCCCGAAAAGCGACAGCACAGCGGCGCAGACCTTGAGTGTCCAAGGAATGAGCGAGCGTTTTTCTGTGTGTAGCATAACAACTGTTTTTGGGTTGAATATAATTGGTAAAGATAAAACTCCCCTATCCCTGTCCCTGGGAGCCTTCCGGAATACTCAGGTTCCGACAGGACAGACAGAGGAGAGTTCAATAATAGTTTCAGTGTTTTCCGAACCTGATCAGCAGCCTTTCACGCTTTCCTTATAGGCGGCGATACACTCGGCAAGACGCTCCCTTGCGGTGGTGTCGCCCGGTATGTTGTGGGACGGGTTGATGTGAAGTTTCATTCCACGGTCCGCAAGAATCTCGCAGACTGTCGTGATGATCATCCAGACACATGTGATGGAAGCCATTGTGGAAAGAGGTCCGATCTTGTCGAAGTGATTCTTCAAAGTCACGGACGCATCCTGAAGAGGGCAGCATGTGTCAACCACATAATCAGCGATCTGGAAAAGGTTCTTTCCGCCTGAGTGGCGAGGTTTCTTGTCACCGGTCCTGCCTGCCGATCCGCAGACGATGACCTTCATGCCACGCTTGTGAGCCTCATTGGCGACATCAATGTTGACAGCGTTCACTCCGGTGTGCGAGAAGATCCAGAGAAGATCATTCTTGTCGAAGTTCCAGCTTTGCATTATCGCCTGGCCATAGCCTTCCTCTCTCTCAAGCCACAGGAACTGGTTGATACCCATCTCGCCTACGATGTGGGTGAAGAATGTCAAAGGGAGCTCGCAAAGAGGATGGAATCCTACGATGCCACCGATCCTCGGATACATCTCCTCGATCGGAAGATTGGCATGACCGCAGCCGAAAGTGTGTACAAGATGACCTGACTGGATGCAATCAGCCATCACCTCGGCAACTTTCTTGATTTGTTCCATCTGTGTAGCCTCGATCTCATTCATGACATCGAAGGCGTTTTGTTTCCATTCGTTTGCTAACATTGTTTGTAGATTAAAAAGTTTAACTATTGAGTTGTTTGAATATTCATAAAAGTGTCATCCTTTCATCCGCGACGAGACCTTGACTGCCAAAGGGACAAGCGTCATCATGCATGCAACCGCAACGACAAGAAGAACAGGCAAGAGCATCTGGCGCCCGGCGTCAAAAGCGGCTCCGGTCAATTTGTTGAAAGTGTACTGCCCCAGCAGCGCAATGAACAACGCAATCGAGATCGCCGTGCCGGACAGCTCCCGGAAGGCTCCGCCGATGTAGTTGAGAATGACAGGATAAGTCGCGCCGACTCCAAATCCGATCAGAATCATCGAAAGGTAGGCCGCAAAAACGCTCCCGGAGCAAAGAAGGAGCAGCATCACTCCTGCAAGAGCGGCGGACAGATAGGAATATAGGGTTCCGATAGCTCCAAGTTTTCCAAGGATGAAGCCAAGAGGCAGACGACCAGCCAACATCCCGACGGTGAACCAAGTCATGGCAAGAGTGGCGGAGGCCATGCTCATCCCTTCTTTGTCACTTAGGTACGAGACCGTGAAATTACCCTGCGCTCCCTCAAAACCGCTCTCAAAGAAAAGGATGATCGCAAAGAGAATAAGAGCAGGGTATCTCAGCAGCCCGGCTGTCTTCCTCATCGACACGTTCTCCGATGGCTTGGCGGCAGGGAAACGGGTAAACACGAAGAAGACGATGAACGCCGCCATCACCGCCGACACTGCGTTGAGAGTGATTGTGAAATCCACGATGAAGTAGTTCAGCAAGGTCCACAGCAATGCTCCGACGCAGTAGAACGCGCCGAGCAGACCGAGGCGTCCTCCCCTCTTGTCATCGTCATAGATGTCTGACACAAGGGCATTGGTCTCGCCGTTGAGTATGCCTCCGCCTATTCCGAGACAGAAGATGGAAAGATGAAGCATTCCTATCTCCCTGAAGTTCGCAAGGCCTTGAAGCCCCGCGAGAGCAAGGACGGAACTCAGCGCGAGAAGCCATTTGTAGCCGAAACGGTCAACCACAGGACCGAACACTATTGTACCCAAAAGGATTCCAAGAGACATTGTCGACGGCAAGCCGTTGGCTCCGTCCACAATGCCGTTCAACTGTCCGAGAATCGGAGCCAGGGAAAGCATCGCCACCCCGAAAAACGCCATCCCGGCGCAAGCCGAGACGAAAACTGATGATGTTGAATATCCACGCATGGCCTTCCTACTTCTCTTGTTGTCCTATAGTCTTGAAAGCCAGATAGGCCGAACCATAAAGAGCAGCTTCTCCCTGAACCTCTGAGACGCGGAACTCCACGTGATCCATCGCTATAGGCTGCCCCCACTTGCAGGCTTCATCGTAAATCCTCCCGATAAACTCCTCAGCAGGTCCGAAGACTCCTCCTCCGAAGATCACTTTCTCAGGATTCAGGATGCTGACCAGATTAGCGGCGGCCATTCCCCACATCTCCACAGCCTTGTCAAGAACTTTCGCGGCCAGACGGTCGCCTTTATGGTACGCGTCAAACACGTCATGGGACGTGATCTCATCTATAGGTCTGCCGCTCAGCACCCCGGTGTAGTTGCGGTTGCAACGCAGCGCCCGGTGAATCTGGGTCGCGATGCCGTTGCCTGAGGCATAATATTCAAAACATCCGGTAGGAATATACTCCTGCTGGTAAGGGTAATGAAGAGCCATCCAGCCTGCGGCTCCGATGATGTCCTCAGCGCCATGAAGCACCCTGCCGTCAACCAGAATACCGACCCCGATACCAGTCCCGACAGCGATGTAGATGGCATTGCCGCATCCTTTGGCGGCTCCTTTCCAGACCTCGCCAAGAATGTAGCATGTCCTGTCGCTCTCAATCTCCACCTTGACGTCAGGGCCGACCAGACCGGAGATCCTTTTTTTGAGCGGGTATCTTTCCCAACCGGGAATATTCGGGGCCCAGACAACATCCTGCTTAGAGAAGACTATCCCTGGCACACATATTCCCACCGCCTCGACCCTTTCTCCCCGGCAGGAGCCGCAAAGAGCCTTGATGAGGTCTAAGACAATGTCTCCTACCGCATCACCCTTCGCTCCGTCAAGGAGTTTAACCTGCCTTGCGCACATCTTGCCCGAAGCATCGAAGACCGCCCCAAGCGCCTTTGTACCACCAAGGTCTATCGCTATTACCGCCATAATGTCTGAACGTTAGAGTTCTTTGAATGTACCAAAGGAATATCCACGCGCGCGAAGCCCGTCAATGATTTCTCCGAGATGGGAATATACCCGGTCTTCCTTTGCCCTGCCAGGATAGTTCATCGCATGGACGAGGATGACGGCCCCGTTGAGACCATATTTGTCATCAAAGTCCCAGATGTTCTGAACCAACGACCCGGCACTTCTGTAGGCGGTCTCCCCCTCTGCGGCCCAGTCAAGCCCCGTGACAAGTCCTGAGGTAGGCTTCACCAGTTTGTAGCCCAAACCTTTGAGAACATAGGCGGAAGCCTCGTCGCAGGTCTCGTAAGGAGGTATCATCCAGCGGAACCGGTCTTTGTTGAGTCCGAAACGCTCAAGCTCCGCCTCCATACCGCGGATGTCCCGGACAAGGGAATCAGAGGACACAAGACTGCCCCCACCCTCACACAGAAGCAGATGCTTGTCTGAATGGCCTGAAAGGTAATGCCCTTCCCGGATGATTCTCTTGATCGGAGCCTTGTACCTTGGTTGCCTGAAGCACTCGCCGGTCGGGAAGAAAGAGCCCTTCACACCTTTGGCCTTAAGGATGTTCAGGACGGGAACCACACCGTCAAAATTCTCAAAATGTCCTTTGTCATCCGAACTGTAATGCGCCGTGAAGACAAGATAGACCTTCTTTTCGTTGACATTGACTCTGCTGACCACACCGTTCTTATCCTTCCTTACCCCCTTAAGTGCGGCTCCCTCCATCTGATAGGCAGAGAACGGGAATGTCAGAGACGCCGTGCCGTCCATAGTAGGCTCGTTCGTTGAATAGTCATGGGTACTGTCATGGTAGACCATAGTGCCGGGCTGGACATCAAGATAGTTGATTCCACCTTCCATATTCACGCCCTTTAAACCGGAGAATATCGCGCTGTAGACAGGTCCGTCAACAAGTCCTCCACTTGTGTTGCCAAGGTTGAGATTGACGATGAACGAGTGCGGTTGGGTAGGATAGACCTCAGCCCCGGGCATCTGAACAATCATGCAGACTCCCCAAGGGTTGCACCCCAACAGCCAATCCCTGAGCGCGCCTTCCATCTCCTTGTAGGTCTCGTCTCCAGTAAGATGACGATAGAGAATGCACTGGGTGAGCATTGCGGTCGTAAGATTATTGGAACACCAGATTGATGGTATCCCATAAAGGAAAGGAGTCCCTTCTGCCTTCTCGAATGTCCTCTGGATTCCGGATCTGAGGTTGCGGATAAACTCCGCCGAGACTCTGGCGTTGCCATCTTTGGCAAGGTGATAGTGTCCCATATTCATGAACGGGTACCACTGATAGTGTCTCGCGCTGTCCGCTCCCATCCACGGAGTCACCGGCTCCCTTCTGGCATATTCAATGGCCTGCGAGAGATACTTCGCATCTCCTGTGCTATGGTACATTTCCACCGCGGCAAGTTCCATGTCATCAACCCAGTTGTCCTCCTCATAGATGTATGGAGAGACCACAGACGCCGTCTGGCAAACTCCCGGCTTATCTATTCCAAGCTGATAGGCTCCCTCAGCCTTAGCCCCGATCCTTGCGGCGAACTCAGGATAGAACGGAGCCAGAATCTTCGAGCCAAGCGCGAAATCTGACGCGAACTTCCCCACTGTGCTGGAAGTGCCTGTGGTTGCATTGGTGCGATTGTACCTCTGCTGAGGCTCACCGCTGACAAAGTAGACCGGACGACCATTGTTCTTGCCCCAACCGTAGTCCGCGATGTCCTTGGCAGGCTCACGCATTCCTACATGATCGCGGTCATCCGCGATCTGGTTGTAGAACTCACCCGGCTCCGGATTCATCCTGTCAAGCCAGTCCAAGCCCCAGTAGATCTCATCAATTATGTCAGGGATGCCGTTCCCGCCCGGAGTACCGTCGGCAAGATACTCGTCCCCAAAAGCTTCCGGATTACTCTGGTAGGCAAACATCATCTGATAGATGGCGTTGGCCGAAGTGGTCGTGTACTGAAGGCAGTCCGAAGCGTCATGCCATCCCCCGCGCACGTCTATCCACTGCCCCTCCTTTGTAGGATGATAGCGAATGTAGCCGTCCTTGACGTGGCAGCTGTCCCTCATGAATGGATTCCAACCACAACGTTGCTGACGCATATAGTTCAGGACAAAATCAGCGGCTCCGTCATAGGCCTCAGCGCTGATCCTTACCACGGAGGATTTTGATCCGCCAGCCACAATGAAATAGTTGCCTTCCGCCGTGAGCGCGGAAAAGTCGAGTCTTACAGTTGTTTTGAGTTCACCCATCACACCTGTGTTCCTTACATCCTCCGGTCTTGAGGCATACACCGTTTCTCCTGTGGATGCGTCCACGACGGAGAATGATGGGATTTCATGCGGTTCCACGTCATTGCTGACATAAACCGCCACTTTGGAGGCATCGGGAAGATAACCGACCTGATTGATCCGAATCCATTCCCCTGCCTTTGCCTGAAACGAGACAGCCATTAATGAGAAGGCTGCGAGAAGTGATAATCTGAAAGACTTCATCTGGCTTTATTTTTAGTGTTGTGTCAAATATAATACTTTTCAATCAATATACAAACAATAAAATACAATATTATTAATCTAATTTTTTACTATAATTGGTAATTAATTGAGCATTAGTGTATTATGTATAAAAACTATAAATAATACTTTTTTGCCATTAGAAGCATGACAGAACTCGGTTGAATACAGCGAGAAAATGCGGAGCCGCGTCCAAAGGAAATGCGCTAATAACTTTATCAATAAAGCATTAGAGCTCACCTGCTTTGTATCAGCAGATGAGCAGTAATCTTCTCATTAAGAGCAACATAAACGATTCCCTTTAGTCCATGCCGACCAAAGACGGATGTCTTGTCCACAGATAATCAGGCTGTTGCGATTCACGACTCTTCCCCATCGTCTCCATCTCGCGTCTGGTCAATCGGTCTTGATGTCGTAAAGATTGCTGTTACCTGAGACTAAAGGAGCGCCCCTTTTGGCCGCTGAGCCTGTCCTATCGGTCTTGATGTCGTAAAGATTGCTGTTACCTGAGGGGTAATATGGCAGGGACGGGTCTTCTATCAGAGCGTCAACGTTCAGACGGACAGCCTGCATCACGTTACGCTCCAAGAAATCTCTTTCTATGTCCAGAGTGAAATGCATAAAGCCGGCGACAGCGTGATTGTTGCCAAGGTACCGGTAGATGCGATAGTCATAACCGTTGTCAGACAACGCCTTGGCCAGGGCTGACGAGCCACGGAACGAGTAGCCGCCGTAACTGGTAACCTCATAAGGCACGATGTCATCCTTCGTGCCGTGCATCAAAAGTGTCGGACAAGGTTTTCGGGAATATTCAATAGCACATCCTTTGACAAGCAGCGCTCCGGCGAAGGACATCACGCCGGCATAGTTGAAGCCCTCCGGGAGCACTGACGCGACGGGCGTTCCGTTACAGATCTCATATTCAGCCTGCAACGCGGTTATCGCGCCGGCGGAGGATCCCGCGACCACAAGGGCGGACGGATCTATGCCCAGTTCATCCCGATGCTCGATCAGATAGGATGTCGCGCTGAACAGATCCTCAACCGCAAGGTTTATAGCCCTTTCCAACAGCACGACGAACTCCGAGGCGGTAACGCCCCTGACCCCCTTCAAGCCAAGGCGGTAGTCAATCGCCACCACCCCATAGCCATCATCAGTCAGATCCCTGAACCACTCCATAGCCGTCCCGTCACGCCTGTTGCCCTCCATGAACCCGCCTCCGAACACATAGAGGATCGTCGGCTTCCTGCGGCCGTCAATCTCCGTCACGCTCCCCTCCGCCGGAGAGTAGATGTCCATGAAAAGCGCCGAAGTGTCTTTCCGTGAATATTCCAAAGTCCAGCGCGGAGTCAGTTCCCGCGCAGAGACCCACATCCCGGCGCCGAGCGGACACACGGACAGCATCAGCGCCATCAAAAAGGTTATTTTCCTCATATTCAATATTTTTATCATCAACGACAAGCACTTCCCTTTTTCCAACACCCACAATTGTCAGCACGGTGCCTTTAATCCTTTTTGCCACCGGTGGGGCGCAAACGGACGCCGGCCATAGCGCTACCTATATAATTCTCCATCAATCAGATGTATGTGCAGCATGCCGGTGTGCGCAACTTCCTTCTTCGCCTCCCTGGCCGTGAGAGACATCGTCTCCATCCAGACCAGTTCGAAAAAATCCAACATACCGTCGGGAAGAATGAAACCGAGGTAGCGCTCGTAGAGCATTGCTTGTGCTGTGCTCTTATCCATGACTACAAAGGTACTTCCTTTCACGGAATCTACCTTAGTAACCTTCAAAAATAAGCTGCATCATCTTAAGGAATCTTTCCGGTCTATCTCTCTTTTTTTCATCAGTCATGTGCCACCGGCACACTCCTTCTTCGAAAATAGATCTATCCTCGAAAGTATTCTCTTAATTTTATTTTCTTGTTCCTCCATGGCTGGATTTTCATATCATATCAGACACGGAGACTTGCAGGTGAGCCGTAACGGGTCAATTGGACGGCGACGGGAGTGTTTCCGGGAGGTTTCGCGGACGATGATGATGACTACTCGGCGGAAGGCTTGACGGGAAGGGTGGCGAGGTCGTCAGCAGTGACGCCACGGAAGCAGGAGGCGACGGGAGTGTTTCCGGGAGGTTCCGCGGACGATGATGATGACTACTCGGCGGAAGGCTTGACGGGAAGGGTGGCGAGGTCGTCAGCAGTGACGCCACGGAAGCAGGAGGCGACGAGCAGAGGGGCGCTAGTCGCTGAGGCCGAAAAGATCGACTTCGACTATGTACTGCGCGCAACCTTCGGCTTTCGGGTCGGTGAACTGAGACTCGAACTTCTCAAGGTTGAGGTCCAGAGACAACCTTCGGGAACTTTCCGGCGGAGTAATCGTCCAGTAATGCACATTCAGCGGATTTCCGGGAGCCCAGTTGGCCCTGTCATAGAGATAGGTCCCGGCCTGAGGGTAGTTGTCCTTGTTGCTGTAGAAGATTCTTCCGGTCTTTTTCTGGGTGACTCCGTTGATCACGATGGTGTACGTGTTCTCATCAAACTCGGCAGCGTTTCTTGTCACGTAACCCGTTCTTTCTATGAATCTACCCTGATCGTGACCATGGCCGCTCACGGCCACTTTCATCAACAGGGATTTGACTTCCTGCGGCAGGGTGAACTCCCTTTTGCCCAATCTGGAAGCATTCTCGATGTCATGACCCTTCACGCCGTAGGACCAGCCCCTGTAGCCGGAATTGCCGTCACGGCTGGAATCGTAGACCTTGGATGTCCACACGACTTTTTTCGACGGCTTGCCTTCGTAGAGATTGAAGTCCAGCCTGACGGCGTGGCTTCTTGTCGGGGTCGCGTCGAACCCGCCGTAGTACAGCCGGAACTCCGTGTCCCCGGAGAGCATGAAGGAATATTCAGAGACATCTATCCAGAAGGTCTTGCTCCAACTGCTGTTGAACGCGTTTCCGTATGGGGTGAACGCCCTTGTCAGTTCGTACCATTGACCGTCTGTCTTGTTGCGCACAAAAAGCATGGTTGTGTTGTCGTAGGAAGCTGGTCCTTCGAAGAAACTTGTCATAGTATAGGCGATGATGACCCTTTCATATTCCTTGTCCTTCGGGAATGTAAGGTTGAAGGAGAAGTCCTGTTCCTCGCCCCAGCCGAAGAAATGCAGCTTCAATTTGTCACTGCTGACCTTGGCGGAAGGCGTTTTCCCCGTCATGGGGTCGGACTTGTGGAACGGCTTCCTGTCTTCCCTGACAGCAATGTTGTCGGGGTCAAGAGGAACCGGAGGCTCAATCTTGTCTTTTCGGCAGCCTGAAAACATTGTGACGCACCCGGCTAAAACAACGCAGGCAACGGTGATTCGATTCATCATAATCATGTCTGTATAAGTTTTATCCATCGACCCCTAAATTAAAACAATTTAAAATAAAATCAAAATAAATGTCGCACTGACGGATCGCTGTTCCCTCCGCGCCCTGCGGCGACGTTTTGAGGGTTTTGTGTCGCCGGAAAGGGATCAGAGGAGGCCTGCGGCAACGTTTTGAGGGATATTCGTTTCCGGAGAGGAAGGTGCGGAGGGGAACGGCGGCATTATTGAGCGGTTTTGCCGCCGTCGAGGTTAAAAAGAAGGGTGAGAGGAGCGTTTTTGAGAGTTTTATTTATGTCGCCGTGGAGGGCATTCGATTGAAAATCAGACAGTAAAAAAGATCTCCTCCTATCGCTTCGAGGTAGGAGAAGGTTCATTTATTTCGCTCATTATTAAGGCCTTAGGCTCCACGGCCACTCGGCGGAAGGCTTGTTTGAGGCTTGAAGAGGAGGTGGCGGAGGCCTGCGGCGACGTTTTGAGGGATATTCGTTTCCGGAGAGGAAGGTGCGGAGGGGAACGGCGGCATTATTGAGCGGTTTTGCCGCCGTCGAGGTTAAAAAGAAGGGTGAGAGGAGCGTTTTTGAGAGTTTTATTTATGTCGCCGTGGAGGGCATTCGATTGAAAATCAGACAGTAAAAAGGGCCTCCTCCTATCGCTTCGAGGTAGGAGAAGGTTCATTGATTTCGATCATTATTAAGGCCTTAGGCTCCACGCCACTCGGCTGAAGGCTTGTCTGAGGCTTGAAGAGGAGGGTGGCGGTGACTCCACGGCTACTCGGCGGAAGGCTTGCTTGAGGCTTGAAGAGGAGGGTGGCGGTGGCGGTGACTCGCGGACACACGGCGGAAGTTGCTCAACGCTTGTACACCTGTCCAGAGCCAGCCTGGGTGGCGAAGGCGGTGACTCCGCGGCTACTCGGCTACTCGGCTACTCGACTACTCGGAGGAAGGCTTGAAGAGGAGGGCGGCGAGGTCGTCGGGGGTGGCGCCGCGGAAGTAGGTGGAGACGGGCTGGGTGGCCAGGAAAGCCTTTACTTCAGCCGGGGCGTAGCGGAGGCCGGTCATCTTGGCGGCAAGCTCCTGGGCAGGGGTGTCGAAGAGGAAGTCGCCGGAGAAATCCAGACGGGCGATCAGGCCGCGGTCCACACGGATGTCGGCCTCTACGGTGCCGCAGGAGAGTTTGGCCTTGCAGCGGAAATCGGCTTCGTGGGAGTGGCCGTAGATGAAATCCCAGGTGGAGAACTTCTCGTCGGCCTGTCTGCGGACCTCGGCGACCTGCTCGGCGGACAAAGGCATCTGACCGTCACCTGCGGAGAGAATCTCCTGGAGCGCGGCCTGAAGCTCGTCAAGGGACTTGAACTGCGGGAGGTACTCCTTCAGATTCGCCACACGGCTCTTGACCGAGGAGATACCCTTGGCCTGCATCTTAGAGCCCTGCGTGTCCAGCACGTGCGTAAGCGTGTCAAGGTCAACGTTGTACATCAGCGTGCCGTGGATGATCTCCTGATCGTGGGAGACGCGGCGGGCGTAGCCTGAGACCTTTCTTCCTTCTACGAATATGTCGTTGCGGCCTGTCAGCTCGGCTGGTACGCCAAGACTGCGCAGAGCGTCCACCATCGGCTGAGGGGACGGGTTCCTGCCGATGATCGTGTAGTTCATGTTCTGGAGATCGTGATAGACGGCTCCGCCTCCGGTCACACGACGGGCCAGCGTGATGCCGTGCGAATTGAGATAGTCCAGATTCACCTCGCTGTAGGCGTTCTGGTTCAGGCCTATGATCACTGCCGGGCGGTTCCTCCAGAGGAAGAAGTACGGTTCCTCGGACGGAATGTTCTCAAGGCAATATTCATCGAACGCAAGGTTGAAATACGGGTCGGTGGAGTTGTTGATCAGATATTTCATTTCACATTTAATATTATGTAATCCTTAAAAAATAACTTGGTAATCTTTGATTGTCTTTATGTCTTTTTTCCATCAGTCATGTGCCACCGGCACACTCCTTCTTCTAAAAGACATCTATCCTCGAAATTATTCTCTTAATCTGAGGCAACTTATTTTTTTCATGTTACTAAGTCATTCAAGTACGGAGGCGGCTGATTTCCTTTATGGTTTTTATAGGCCGCATCCGATTATTGGCAGTATATATTTCTTTATTTCAGGGTAGTTTGGCAGATGTGTGCCAGGATATGAGCGGGCGCGGCCAGGATAAAACCTCTCAAACTCGTCCTTGCAGTTGACCATCTCGTCACGGTCGGCGAACATGCCGGTTGTCAGGGCAATCTCCTCAGGAGAAAGCCCGTCAAACTCAGTGGCTTCCAAACGGGCATATTCATCGCACAACACTTCGGTGACGGTGAACGTCAACGCTCCGTCGCGGCGCGGGGAGAGATATTCACGCACCCCTGTCATCGTGCGCAGGAGCCGGGAGATGTGGAAGTCGGGATTGACCAGGATCTTGCGGTGGCCGCGGAGTTTCTGCGCCCAGAATCCGCCGAGGGACAGGCCGACAATGAGGTCAGGACGCTCGTCCCGGCATATTCCTTCAAGAAGGGTCAAAGCCTCGCGGGGGTCGATCGGCACGTCTGGAGCGATGACCTCGCTCCCCTTCAGGAGAATCCGCAGGGAGGAGGCCATCTTGTAGGCGCCGGACGAAGCGAGTCCGTGGATGAAAAGGACTTTCATCGGGATTGTCAGTCTTTGTGGCTCTCGAGGATCAGGTCGCCAAGCTCCTTGAGGTCGCGGACGATGAAGTCCGCTGGATAATGCTCCGGATGAGGGTTCGCGCGGGCGTCCTCGGCCACTTTCAAGGCAGTCTCAAGCGTAGTCTCGCCGGAAAGAACCAGCACGCTGACGGCTCCGGCGTTGTGTCCCATCGCGATGTCCGTGTAAATCCGGTCGCCGACCATGGCAATCTCGTCGGCCCGCAGCCCGTTACGGTCACGGATGCCGTCGAGCATCGTAGGATCCGGCTTGCCCATCACCTTGTCCGGCCTTCTGCCTGAAGCCGCCTCGATGCACTTCTGGAGTGAGCCGCAGTCCACCAGAATGGTTCTCGCGTCCGTCGGGCAAACCCAGTCAGGGTTGGTCGCCACATACGGGATGCCCTGCTTCGCCCACCAGGTGGCACGGCAGAGGCGTGAATATACCAGCGTGGTGTCGAAGGCCACAATCAGCATGTCCGGAACGTCATCAGGATCGTCTGCGCAGGAAACGAAGCCAGCCTTCTCGAACTGGCCGATCATGCTCGGAGTTCCCAACATAAAGAGTTTCTTCACATCAGGGAAATTCTTCCTGATGTAGTCGATCGTGGCGATCGGGGTCGTGTACATATTCCCTTCGTCGGCAGGGATTCCCATTCCGGCGAGTTTCCTGAGGTAGTCCTCCACCGACTTCGTCGGATTGTTCGTCAGGAATGAATATCCCACTCCGTTCCTCTTCATCGTGTCCAGCACCTCGACCGTGAAAGGGAAGATGCTGTTCTCCATGTAGATTGTGCCGTCCATGTCCAGAGCCAGATGCTTGATCCGGCGGAGCTTGGCCTTCTGCTCTGCGGTGAGAGACTTGTTATAGTTCTCTGTCATATTCATTAATAATTAATTTCTTTATCCGGACCGCTTCGATAGTTGGTGAGCCTGTCGAACCAACTGCCGCTTCGACAAGCTCAGCGACCGGGCGAAGCAACAGCTCCGCGACCGCTCATATTCAAATCATACAAAAATAACAATTTCTTCCTTAAGAATGCCGTTTTTTGTATCTTTGTGTCCCCCGTTTTTAAAACGCTAAAAGAATGGATCAGTCTATCAAGAAAAAGTACAACTATTGGCAGTGGAGAACCCTCATCATCCTGATGATCGGGTACGCCCTCTTCTATTTCGTCAGGAAGAACTTCAGCATCACGATGCCGGCCCTTGAGGCCGAGCTGGGGATCAGCAAGGTCAAGCTCGGCCTTTTCCTGACCCTGCACGGCATCATCTACGGCCTCTCAAGGTTTATCAACGGCTTCATCGCCGACCGTGTCAGCCGCAAGAAGATGATGGCCACGGGACTTTTCCTCTCCGCGCTCGTGAATATATTCATAGGACTCAGCCCTGAGATGAACGGCCTGTTCAACTTTATGGACGGCGAGGGCAAGGCCACTATGGGAATGGTCGCGTTCATCGGAAGCCTTTGGCTCATAAACGGTTACACCCAGGGAATGGGATTTCCTCCCTGCGGTAGCCTTATGGCCCATTGGATCAAGCCTTCGGAGCTTGCCACCAAGCAGGCCATCTGGAACAGCTCGCACTCCATCGGAGCCAGCCTCGTGGCGTTCCTCTGCGGAACCTTCATCCTGAACCACTTCTCCTACTCAGCTTGGCAGTGGTGTTTCTTCGTGCCGGCACTCCTCGCCATAGCCGGTGCCGTCCTGGTTCTCTTCGGCCTCAAGGACACGCCTGCATCCGTAGGACTGCCTGATCCTGAGGAGATTGACGACAACGCTCCAGCCAAGGAAGTCGTCACTGAGCCTAAGGAGTTCACCGACTTCGCCTACAAGAGATTCGTCAAGGAGATGGTGTTCAAGAACCCTATCGTCTGGATCCTCGCGACATCCAACTTCTTCATCTACATCATCCGGTTCACCATCCTGGACTGGGGAGCGACCTTCCTCACGCAGGACAGAGGCCTGAGCATCCAGACCGCCTCGACGGTAGTGGGCATCACCGAGGTGCTCGGCATCGTGGGAACACTTCTCGCCGGCTGGGCGACCGACAAGTTCTTCGGCAGCAAGGCCCACAGAACCTGCCTTATCGGTCTGGCCAGCGCGACAGCCTGCTTCATCCTCTTCTGGCTCACCCCTAAGGAGATGGGCGGCCTGTCTGTGGCCCTGATCATCATGGCAAGCTTCTTCATCTACATGCCTCAGGCCCTTATAGGAATATGCCTGTCCAACCAGGCCACGAAGCGTGTCGCCTCCTCCGCCAACGGCATGGCCGGCATCCTCGGCTACGCCAGCACCGCGATCTCCGGTCTCGTCTTCGGAGCCCTTGCCGACAAGTTCGGCTGGAACTCCGTCTTCGAGGTAGCCATAGCCCTGGGCATCGTCGGCGTGATCCTCTTCGCAATCATCTGGAAAGCCCCAGCCGACGGCTACGCCAAAGCCGACAAACTCCTGGAACAGGTCAAGGCCGACTACGAGGCGCAGGGCAAATAGCGAATTCCTTTTCTATGAATATTACAACGGCTGACCGTTTCCGGTCAGTCGTTTTTCATTCAGAGTGTCAGCAGAGACTCTACACCGTGGCCTGCTCCCAATATAGCCGTTGCCAACCCTGAGTTATCCCTTACATTTTGCAAAACACCTTCAGGCCGATCGTCCACAGAACCGTCCACAGGCCACTATGCCATGAATATCTCACCCCCGATCGCACGACTTTTTCAGGCTTATCGTCATTCTACACTGTTCTGTGGCACATTACTCTGAAAGCGATTTGTAAAATAACAGAATTCCTCACGTGCCTCAAACACGCCACCTTCAGGCCAACCTAAGTTATCCCTCTCATTTTGCAAAACACCTTCAGGCCGATCGTCCTCAGAACCGTCCACAGGCCACTATGCCATGAATATCTCACCCCCGATCGCACGACTTTTTCAGGCTTATCGTCATTCTACACTGTTCTGTGGCACATTACTCTGAAAGCGATTTGTAAAATAACAGAATTCCTCACGTGCCTCAAACACGCCACCCCCGGCCAACCCTGAGTTTTCCTTTTCAAAATCACCTTGTCCGGTTAATCCCCACTCTCACCGGACAAAACTCATATCGTTGCCGGTTTGTCCGGCGATACAAGTGTTTCCACGGGCAAACTCATATCGTTGCCGGTTTGTCCGGCGATACAAGTGTTTCACCGGGCAAACTCATATTGTTGCCGGTTTTGTCCGGCGATATAAGTGTCTCACCGGACAAACTCATATTGTTGCCGGTTTGTCCGGCGATATAAGCGTTTCCACGGACAAACCACGGCCCAATCGCCAAACCAAATCGCAGCTCGCAGAACTGCCAAAAGCGACTTGAATATACAAACGCGATGGGAACCTCCTATCTCATCCTCTTGAAATAAGCGGTGGTCTTGACAACCAAACAGATAAGAAACAGAAATTTCTGTTTCTTATCCAAAAGAAAAGTGCCATAAGAAAATATTGCTCCAAGTTTTTCTGTTTTTGAATTTACCTCTGATGGATTTTATCTATTATTGAAAACCAAACCACAAAAGAGTTAAACTATGGAACAATCAAAAAACGAGCTGAGGACACCTGTAGAACAGAAAAACGAAATAATACTCTACCAGCCGGATGATCTGGTCAGGCTTGAAGTACGGCTGGAAGATGAGACTGTGTGGCTAACACAGGAGCAGATAGCTTATCTGTTTGGTACTAAACGCCCTGCCATCACCAAGCATCTGAACAACATCTACAAAAACGGAGAATTGGACAGATGTAGCACGTGTTCCATTTTGGAACATATGGCCAACGATGGCCGTCAACGCTACACAACCCAGTATTATAACCTTGATGCCATTCTTTCCGTCGGGTATCGTGTTAACAGCAAAAATGCCACTTTGTTCCGAAAGTGGGCGAACCAAGTATTGAAGGAATACCTATTGAAAGGTCATGCCATCAACCAACGCTTGAATGACATAGAGACACGCCTTGGCAGCAAATTGATGCGGCACGAGCAGAGACTGGACAAGATGGATCAGAAAATAGATTTCTTTGTGCGGACTTCCCTGCCACCTGTCGAAGGAATCTTCTTTGACGGACAGATTTTCGATGCCTACGTCTTCGCGTCGGATTTAATCAAGTCCGCACACGAAAGCATCATTCTGATAGATAACTATGTGGATGAGTCTGTGCTGACCCTTCTGGACAAAAGGCAGAAAAACATAACGGCAACAATCTTTACGGGGCAGATATCCAGACAACTGCAATTAGACATTCAGCGTCACAACGCCCAATACCCACCGATAGATGCCCGCATTTGCCACAAGGTGCACGACCGGTTTCTGATCATAGATAATGTAGTGTACCACATCGGAGCCTCATTGAAGGACTTGGGCAAAAAACTCTTCGCCTTCTCAAAAATGACCATCCCAGCCGGGACTTTACTGCAAAGAATCCTCTCCGCGATGTAAAGCAGAAGCCAGCTACCTCCTCCACCGCATCGGCCCCGACAAAGGCGGACACTGGAAGGTCAATGCATAGCTTTCAATGCCGCGACCTATAGGGATCGCACACCCCAGGCCTGCTCCCGGTATAACCGTTGCCAATCCTGAGTTTTCCCTCTCATTTTGCAAAACACCTTCAGGCCGATCGTCCACAGAACCGTCCACAGGCCACTATGCCATGAATATCTCACCCCCGATCGCACGACTTTTTCAGGCTTATCGTCATTCTACACTGTTCTGTGGCACATTACTCTGAAAGCGATTCGTAAAAAACAGAATTCCTCACGTGCCTCAAACACGCCACCCACGGCCAACCTAAGTTATCCCTCACATTTTACAAAACACCTTCAGGGCGATCGTCCACAGAACCGTCCACAGGCCACTATGCCATGAATATCTCGCCCCCTATCGCACGACTTTTTCAGGCTTATCGTCATTCTACACTGTTCTGTGGCACATTACTCTGAAAGCGATTTGTAAAATAACAGAATTCCTCACGTGCCTCAAACACGCCACCTTCAGGCCAACCTAAGTTATCCCTCTCATTTTGCAAAACACCTTCAGGCCGATCGTCCTCAGAACCGTCCACAGGCCACTATGCCATGAATATCTCACCCCCGATCGCACGACTTTTTCAGGCTTATCGTCATTCTACACTGTTCTGTGGCACATTACTCTGAAAGCGATTCGTAAAAAAACAATATTCCTCACGTGCCTCAAACACGCCACCTCCCGGCCAACCTAAGTTATCCCTCTCATTCAGTATCATTTTGTCCGGTAAATCCCTCCACAGACTGTCTTAAAAGTCTCGGCGAGAGTTGAAAAGTCTGTACCCCTATACAGGGGCGACAACGAATTTTCAATCCTCACTGGGGGTACTTTTACTTTTAAGACAGTCTCACCCTCACCGGACAAAACTCATTTCGCTGCCGGTTTGTCCGGCGATACATGTGTTTCCCCGGACAAATGACTTTCCAATAACTGATCCAGAACCTTGGCCACAGAACTTCCAGATCGCCAAGTCCGTCTAAGTGATTGTCACCAATAGCGTTCACGAACAAAACGTAGTATTTGACTCTTTGGCAGACCAGCAAATGTAATGAGTTGACTTTCAGCAAACAAGACTCTTCCCTATGGTTGATTACTGCTGAAGATGGATGCGCATGTCGCACACTATTAATAACTTGCCCACCACTCGCTCATACAGAACCAGTGACGGGTAAGACTTTATTTATCAGTAGTTTAACGCAGTCCCTTCAGCAAGATTGTCTCGGCAATGGTCAGATGAATATCATGGTGCAAGTTTTACCAGATATTTTTGAGTTCGGGGAATTTGTCAGAGTCTCTTTCATTGAGTTTGAGGATCCCTTTGGCGACAAAAAGGGTTTGAAATGTCGCTTGAGGGCACCATTTGACACCCTTCTGTACTTTCCTGATTTAGGTTGACTCGGGTTTATAGATTATTACTGGTATAAGTTGACTTATCGGCAACGAAAAAGGCTTAAAGTGTCGCCGAACACCGCAGCCAGAAGCAAGTGATGAAGCAGAGGACTGGCCTTTTGAATATTGTCATTTATAAATCGTGTTTTACAAATTTATAAAGTATATTTTACAAAATCGCAAACTACAAAGTAATTAACTATCAACCAATTAGTTATAGATCAAATAAACAATCAAAAGATCTACCATTCCGAGATGAAGCGGTAGTAAAGCCACTTGACAGCGGAAAAAAGACAAAGTGAAAATTTTGGTAACGCGCAAAATTTTCACTTTGCCTTTTTTCCGCTGTCATCAGACTCGTTCGCTTGTAGCTTATTACCACACGATAATAGCGACAGGAAACAATACAAACGGTCCCGGACGGTTCGGCGGGCGCTTCGACAAGCTCAGCGACCAGATCAAACCACAATACCGTTCATAACAGCAGTCAGAAAAGAATATCCCCTTCCGTAATTTTTGTAACGTGAAAAACTCGGGAAGGGGAAATTCTTTTGTGGGACACACCCTATGATGAGCACACTACTTGCTCAGCTCGGCGGCGTGGGCGAGGAGGTATTCCTCGGCTTCCAGATTCCAGAGGCCGTTATGGGCTTTGCAGAGGCGGTCGAGCTCGGCATAGACAGGGTTGGTCTTGCCTTTCTCCCCGAAATCGGTGATGGCGGTCAGAGGCATCTCCACGTGGGTGTAGATGAGCTTCTTGCCGCCTTTGATCGACGGGAGGTTCAGTGTGGTCTCAGGGACGACGTTCAGGCCGCCGATGTGGGTCACAAGACCGGCAGGGTCGAGGCCTTCACCCATCATCCTGAGGGCTTCTTTCATGTCCTCGGTGTTGCCGCCGCTGGTGCCTACCACGTGGGTGGAAGCGTAGTGGACATTGTAGAAGTTGAACGGAGCCTTGAAATCGGAGCGGCCAGGGCCGGAGAAGAAATTCAGGCAGCCATCCTGTCCGAGGATGTCGTCTCCCTGCTCGACAACCGCGGGAACCGGAGCCATCACGATGACCTCATCGTAGCCGGTTCCGCCGGAAATCTCACGCAACACATCGACCGGATTCTCGACAGTGCCGGTGTTCACATAGCGGAGATCGATGCCACGGGAAGCGGCGAACTCCTTGGTGTAGAGCATCGCGGCACGGTCAAGACGGGTCTGATCAATGTCCGTCACAACGAAAAGGGACGGCCTTCTGTCCTCACGGCGGAGCACATAGTTGATCATCGCAAGTCCCATCGGGCCGACACCGGCCAGAAGAGCCATCTTGCCACCGTCCTTGATTTCCATTTGGTGCACGTATGAACCAGGATGGGTGTGATAGCAAGCGTGCATCGCGCCGATGACGCAGGACAGAGGCTCGCTAAGGGAAGCGGGATAGAAGCCCGGGCCCTTGTAAGGGAGCAGACACCCCATCTCCATCACCTCGGAAGGGATGATGATGTAGGTGGCGTCGCCACCGATGAATCTGTAGGAATAGCCAGGGGCGGAAAGGGCTCCGACAGGGCCGTCCTCGTAGTTGAGGGCAGGCTGGATGGAGAACTTGTCACCCGGCTTGAACTGATCCTTCCACTTGGCGCCGACCTCTATGATCTCTCCAGCGAACTCGTGGCCGATGATCGTCGGATTCTCGGCGATGTCATCCGGTACCCTCTTGTGGTCGGAGGCCTGATGTGAAGACTTGTAGGAAGACATGCAGAGGCTGTCGCTGACAACCTTCGCGAGAATTTCATCATCCTTCATCTCGGGGAGCTCGAACTCCTCGAGACGAAGGTCTTCCTTACCATATAATCTAACGGCTTTAGTATACATAGCGAATAATCATTACCTTGAATAACCATTATGTGAAATGTAAAAAATAACCTGCATCACTTTAAATTTGCAATATATTGATGTTCAGGGTGGTTCTATGTGTTCAATTTTATTGATTGGTGCAACTTATTTTTTCAACATTACTATACGGCTGCGAGGCTCAATACTTTCCCTTCACGTTACACTACCCCCTAAATCCCCTTCGCCATAAATGGTTGAGTCCACTTGAAAAAGTACCATTCGCCACTTTTTACCCCCGTTGGAAGTACCTGTGTGGCACATATTTTTCAAAAGAAAGACTTTTTCAAGTGGACTCATGGTTCAAAAGCGGTTACACACCCTTCTTGGCGCGGATGACCTGCTCTGCGGTGGTCTGGTTGCTGACCGGAACATAGTCCTTCAGAGGGACGATCTTCTCGTTGATGGCATCCAGGAACCAGGACGGCTGAGGGAAGAACGCCTCCTCAAGCTCGTGGCAAGGGGTGATCCAGTTGCGGGAGCCAAGCACCACAGGAGCGGCGTCGAGGTCGTCAAAGGCCATCTCGGTGATGTTGGCGGCGATGTCATTGAGGTAGGAGCCACGGGCGCAGGCGTCGCCGGCGATGACGATGCGGCCGGTCTTCTTCACGGACGCAAGCACCTTCTCGTAGTTGAACGGCACGAGAGAGCGGGCATCGATGACCTCAGCCTCCATACCATACTTTTCCTTAAGAATATCAGCGGCCTCAAGAGCGCGGTACAAAGTGGCGCCGATAGTAAGGATGGTGATGTCCTTACCGGCCCTCTTGACATCCGGCTCACCGATCGGAATCTCATAATACTCCTCAGGCACACCACCTTCGTGGAACATCTCGCCCTTGTCGTAAATTCTCTGACTTTCAAAGAATATGACAGGGTCGGTACCCTGAAGCGCGGCATTCATCAACCCCTTCGCATCATACGGAGTGACAGGGAAGCAGACCTTGAGTCCAGGAATATGGCAGCACAGCGAAGTCCAGTCCTGAGAGTGCTGGGCACCGTACTTCGAGCCGACGGACACACGGACCACAACCGGCATCTTCAGGATGTTGCCGGACATCGCCTGCCACTTAGGAAGCTGATTGAATATCTCGTCTCCGCAGCAGCCGAGGAAGTCGCAGTACATGATCTCAGGGATCACACGGCCGCCACACATAGCGTAACCGATGGCTGTCCCGATGATCGCGGCCTCGGCGATCGGAGAATTGAACAGGCGATGGTAAGGCAGAGCCTCGGTCAGTCCTCTATAGACAGCGAAAGCGCCACCCCACTCACGGTTCTCCTCACCGTAAGCGACCAGAGAAGCATCCTTGTAGAAGCGGTCGGCGACGGCCTCGAATATTCCGTCCCTGATGTTGTAGGTCTTCATCTTGCTGGCAGGCTTGCCGTCCTTGTCAAGATAGAACCTGGACTTGCCGGCAATCTGCTTGACGCGAGGATTCTCCTCCAGCGGCATATTCACATCCGGTTTCGCGTCGCTGAGGGAGTCGATGCTCTGGTTGGAGAACATCATATCACCAAGGAGCTCACTTTCCTTCACGAGATCCATGCGAGGGGAAAGTTCGGTGTCGATGGCAAGCTTATAGCATTCGAATATGTTGGCGTCAACTTCCTTGCGGATAGCGTCGAGAGCGGCCTGATCAGCCACCCCGGCCTCTTTCAGTCTCTCACCGAACGCCAAGATGCAATCTTCCTTCTCCCAGGCCTCGATCTCCTCCTTTGTACGGTAAGACGACTGGTCGCTCGGAGAGTGTCCGCTGTAACGGTAGGTGACAACGTCCAGAAGAGCAGGACCCTTCTTCTCAAGAAGGTAGGCCTTCTTGCGGTTGAAAGCGTCGATGACCGCGAGAGGATTGTAACCGTCAACTCTTTCGGCATCCATGGCGTCGGCCTTGAAGCCGGCTCCCAGGCGTGCAGGGAACACATAACCCATCGTCTCACCCTTCGTCTGTCCACCCATGGCGTACTGGTTGTCCATCACGTTGAACAGGACTGGCAGCCCGCCCTTCATGTCGCCTTCCCAGAGTGTGTTGAACTGATCCATTGAGGCGAATGTCATGCCTTCGAGGACTGGTCCTCTGGCCATCGCGCCGTCACCGAGGTTGGCAACGACGATGCCCTTCTTGCGGTTGACCTTCTTATAGAGAGCCGCACCGACGGCAATCGAGCCGGAACCGCCCACGATGGCGTTGTTCGGGTATATTCCGAAAGGAGTGAAGAACGTGTGCATAGATCCGCCAAGCCCCTTGTTGAAACCGGTCGTGCGGGCGAAGATCTCGGCCATCGCTCCGTAGAGCAGGAAGCGGATTCCGAGTTCCTTGGTGTCGGCCCCGTCGTAAGCCTTCCTGGCCACGTTGAGGGTGGCGCCGCCCCAGAACTCCTCCATGACCTTCTTCAGCTCATCCTCCGGAAGGATCTGGATGGAACGCAGACCCTTGGCGAGAATCTCACCGTGGGAACGATGCGAACCGAAGATGAAGTCATCGGTGTCAAGACAATAGGCCATACCGACAGCGGCGGCCTCCTGGCCGGCTGAAAGGTGGGCCGGGCCAGGGTTATTGTAAGCGACTCCGTTGTAGCCACCGGTGGTCTTGACCAGATTGAGCATGGTCTCGAACTCACGGATGTAGGACATGTCGCGGTAGATGCGGAGAAGATCCTCCTTTGTGAAATTGCCTTCCTTAAGTTCTTCCTTGACGGTCTTGTTGTACTTCATCACAGGAATCTTCGGAAGCTCAAGCTCGTGATCCTTCGGACGCAGGGTCTCGTTAGGATCGATGTAAAGCGCTTTTGGCATATCAGTATATTCTTAATTGTTTTTCGTCATTCTTTTTAGCGACAATTTGTGGTCATTACGTTTACCAGCAAATCATTTTATTTCAACGCGAACGCTGTCTCCTTGATGATCTCGGAAACGGTCGGGTGCGGGAACACAACCTCCTTGAGCTGCTCAAGGGTCATCTCCGACTCGATGGCGATGCAAGCGCTGTGGATGATCTCCGAGCAAGGGTTGCCGAGCATGTGGACTCCGAGGACCTCGTGGTACTTCTTGCCGACGATGATCTTGCATATTCCTTCACCGCCCTCATTCTCTGCGACAAAGCGGCCGGCGTAGGCCATAGGAAGCTTGACGACCGAATATTCCTTGCCGGAAGCCGCGGCCTGCTCCTCGGTGAGCCCGACTCCGGCGACCTCAGGGTTGGTATAAACGATTCCAGGGATGGCGTCGTAGCGCATATGATCTTCCTTTCCAAGAATATTGTTGACCGCAACCTCGCCCTCGCGGCTCGCCGTGTGGGCCAGCATAGAGAAGCCGGTCACGTCGCCGGCGGCATAGACTCCCGGAATATTCGTGCGCATCCTGCTGTCCACCTTGATTCCGCAAGGCTTTCCACCACGGTTCAGGAGCATCTCGACTCCAAGGTTCTCAAGGCCGAATCCCGTGATGTTGGCACGGCGGCCCACAGAGACGAGAATCTTGTCCCCGCTGACCCTCTGGGTGTTACCCTCCGGATCCTCATAGACAACGGTGTTGCCCTCGATTCCGGTAACCTTGCACTTGAGGCAGAAGTTCACGCCACGCTTGGTGTAGATCTTCTGAAGCATGGCGCTGATCTCATCGTCAAGAGGTCCGAGAATCTTCGGAAGCATCTCGACCACAGTCACTTTCGTTCCAAGAGTGCTGTAGAAAGCGGCGAACTCCATTCCGATGACACCTCCACCGATTACTACGAGTTCGGCCGGACGCTCTTTAAGCGCAAGAATCTCACGGTTGGTGACGATGACGTCCCCGGCTTCCTTCAGGCCAGGGAACGGAGGCACCGCGGCCTCTGAACCTGTGCAGATGAGGATGTTGCGGGCAGCATAGGTCTGGTCGGCAGCGGTGATCCTGACGCCTTCCGCATCGCGGCCCTGGATCATGGCCTCGGCGGCCACGACCTCGACATTGTTGGACTTCATCGCCAGTCTGACTCCGCCCACGAGTTTCTTCACGACCTTGTCCTTGCGGGCGACTATCTTCGAATAGTCGAACGTAGGTTCCTTCACATAGACCCCGTAGTGGTCACCAGTTAGGGCGTAGTTATAGACCTTGGCGCTGTAAAGAAGCGTCTTGGTCGGGATGCAGCCCTCGTTGAGGCAGACTCCTCCGAGGGATTTTCTTTCAAAAAGGACAACCTTAAGGCCGGCGGCTCCGGCTCTTTCAGCGGCCACGTAACCACCAGGGCCACCGCCTATTACCGCTAAATCGTACATATTCGTAAATATTTTAAAAGTTGTTTTGATTTGTTTGTTTGAAGATTAAGAGCAAGCTCTTTCCCTG
>ENA-ORSK01000507-ORSK01000507.1-human-gut-metagenome-genome-assembly--contig:-NODE-507-length-39213-cov-17.686373_pt1 | contig 39213 bp, 40 predicted proteins | sample MGYA00242192_ERZ509159 | MGnify/ENA primary metagenome ERZ509159 (study PRJEB26280, sample SAMEA2338663) | human gut metagenome | biome: human gut; feature: human-associated habitat; material: faeces...
ATTCAACCCCTCGGCAGCAAAGCTGCCTGCTCCCCTTGACAGGTGAGCCAATGAGGTGCGGTGCAAAATTCAGCAACGCACTGACGTTACGCGAGGCAACTATGGTTTTGTCGGTACCTTCGATACCGGGCGACCAGAGATATATGTATCCGTGACTGCGTCAAATCGCCACTAAAAAAACCTTGACATGGCGAGGATTTTTTGATATTCTATTGTGGCGCTCCAAAGACAGCAGGTGACTTATGGTGTAAATCCTGCCGAGGATGGCATCATATTTTTGATTGCTTACAACCTTCGTGTCTTTGTGCACGGAGGTTTTCTTTATGAGCGTGAACATCAGTGTGGAGGTGAAAAACACACATGCCTAACGCAAAAGTTCTCAGCGAGAAGCAGGCGATAGTAGAAGCACTCGTCGAGCGCATCAACGCAGCAAGCGCAGGTATTCTGGTTGATTACCAGGGTATCACCGTGGCCGAAGATACGGCTCTGCGTACCGAGATGCGCAAGGAGGGCGTTGACTACACCGTCGTCAAGAACACCCTTACCAGGATCGCTATCGACAAGGTCGGAATGAACGAACTTGATCCCGTCCTCAACGGCAGCACATCCATGGCAACCAGCACCGAGGACCCCATCGCTCCGTTCCGTATCATCAGCGATTACTCCAAGAAGCTCGGCGATAAGTTCAATATCAAAGCAGCTTTCATGGAGGGCAAGATCCTCAGCGAGCAGGAGATAGCAGAGCTGTCCACGCTCACCAGCAAGAACGACCTGTACTCGAAGCTGGCAGGCTCCCTGAATGCGATCATGGGCGGCCTTGCAGTTGCTCTGAGCGAAGTCGTCGAGCAGAAGGGCGGCGCAGCCGCTCCGGCAGAAGCAGCAGAATGATCGGCTGCATCAAACATTAAAATTTGGAGGAAATTATAATGGCAAGCGAAAAAATCACCGCCATGATCGACGAGATCAAGGCTCTTTCCGTTCTCGAGCTCAAGGAGCTCGTTGATGAGATCTGCGAGACCTTCGGCGTTTCCGCAGTAGCAGCAGCAGCTCCCGCAGCAGGCGGCGCAGCAGAGGCTGTCGCAGAGAAGACCGAGTTCGACGTTGTTATGACCAGCTTCGGCGCAGAGAAGATCAAGGTCATCAAGGAGATCCGCGGCATCACCGGTCTTGGCCTGGCAGAGGCAAAGGCAATGGTCGAGAAGGTTCCCGTTGCTGTCAAGGAAGGCATTTCCAAGGAAGACGCAGAGGCTCTCAAGGCTCAGCTCGAGGCAGTCGGCGCAGCAGTCGAGATCAAGTAAGAAATTACTTAAACATTCAAAAAACTCCGTTCATCCGAACGGAGTTTTTTGTTTTTAGAGGCGTATTTGGTCTGATACCGATACGGTTCTTGCGTCAGCACGACCGGATGGTGCGGAGGAAACCGTGGATGTCTCGCAACCCGGTAGTGCGGCGCAAAACGCAGCTCCGCACTAATGTTACGCGGCAGTTTCCCGGTTTCGTCGGTAACTTCGACACCGGGCTACCGCAATAAATGTATCCGCAGGTGCGTCAATGCGCCACTAAAAAATCACTTAATGAGCAGAGTGTCCATGATGGCGAGCATTTCGGGGTTTGAGCGGAGCTTTACGCGCTCGTCCTCGTTATCGTCGCCCATGAGCACGACCGTCGTCAGCACATAGTCGGACGTCGAGTCAGCGGCCGGGAACGCCATGCAGTAGCTGCCGCCGTTTGTGAAGCAGATGCCTTCGGCGTTTTTGAAGCTGACCTTGCCGAAGTTCTTGTAGTTTTCGGCAACGGATCTCTCGAGCGCCGCGAAGTCCTCTCCGTGATAGTATGGCGCGTATTCGATCTGGATGGAGAAGTCGTCGGTGTTTATGATCGCAACGTGCGAGTCACCCGAGTCGGTGATGTAGCCCTCGGACACGACGCCGAACGCGTGCTTATCGGCATCGTATGTGACCGTGACGGTGATCTCCTTTGCGTCCTTATAGCCGCTTGCGAAGCTGTAAACTCCGGTTTTGGGGTTCTTGAAGGAAAACTCCGCATTGTTTTTGCCGCCGGACTTAGGAGCGGCTTTCGCCGCAGGCTTTGCCGCTGCCGGCTTCTTCTCCGCGTCGGACTTGCCCTTGAGCACAAGCGCTGCGCCTGCCGCCGCCGCTGCCGCGATGGGTGCTATGAACAGCCATTTTTTCATGGTTTCAACCTCCGTTTATTTTCATTTTCTGGCTTGCTATGATTTTAACCCATACAGGCATGCATAGTCAAGCGCATTGACGCGAACCTTAAGTTTTGCTACAATATTTCAGTGGCGAATTGACGCTGCTACGGATACGGTGATTGCCGGTGCCCGGTTCGGGGCATTGGCAGAACCCATAACGTTTCGCGTAACGCAAGTGCAGCAAATGGTTTTGTCAGCACTCACCGGTCGGGCTGACGCAACGAACGTATTGGCATCAGCGTAAAGGCGCTACTAAAATGCCTTCCCCTGCGCAGCTTGAGGGGAAGACATTTGGGTGCAGACAAAGTTTTGCACTAATATAGCACAATCTAATGTATGGCGAGACGCTACGGTTTCCGCCAATGTTCCGAACCGGGCACTAATATAAATGTATAGGAGCGGCGCTAAAGCGCCTCTGAAAAAATGGAGTTGTGGAAAGACGGGCCGCAGTTTGAGCAGTCGGAGCATTTCCGGCTGGGCACGGACTCCGTGCTGCTGGCCGATTTTGTGAATATAGGCGCGCGGCGCAGGGGCATCGACCTCGGCTGCGGCTCGGGCATACTGCCGCTGCTGCTTCTGACAAGGAGCACGGCACTGCATATGACGGGGCTTGAGCTGAACCCCGAGGCTGCGCGCGTTGCGCGTGAGAACATTGCCGCAAACGCACTGGATAGGCGCTGCGATATCGTCGTCGGCGATATCCGACGCTGCCGGGATGAGTTCAAGACCGGGCAGTTTGACCTCGTAGTGTCGAACCCACCGTACTTTGCCGCCGGAAGCGGCAAGCTCAGCCCGAACGCGGATAAGGCCGCGGCACGCGGCGAGGTGCTGTGCACGCTGGAGGATGTCTGCCGCGCGGCAGCGTTCCTGTGCCGAACGGGCGGCGCGTTCTGCCTTGTGCATCGCGCCGAGCGCCTTGCGGACGTGATATGCCTGCTGCGCGAGAACGGCTTTGAGGCAAAGCGGCTGCGCACGGTCGCGCACAAACCCGGCAAGGAGCCGTCGCTCGTGCTCATCGAGGCGCGGCGCGGCGCAGGCTCGGGACTTAAAATAATGCCGCCGCTGCATATCTGCGGCGACGACGGGCGCGAGAGCGCCGAGATAAAACGCATCTATCACAGGGAGGACTGACATGAGCGGTAAATTATACTTGGTCGGAACGCCGATCGGCAACCTCGGCGACCTTTCGCCGCGCGGCGAACAGGCGCTGCGCGACGCGGACTTCATCGCCGCTGAGGACACACGCGTTACGATGAAGCTGCTCAACCACTTCGATATACGCAAGCCGCTCGTGAGCTATTTCGAGCACAATAAATATGCGTCCGGCGCGAAGATCCTCGAGCGCATCATCGCCGGAGAAAACTGCGCGCTCGTGACCGACGCCGGCATGCCGGCCATATCCGACCCCGGCGAGGAGCTTGTGCGCATGTGCGCCGAGAGCGGGGTCGAGGTGCTTGTCGTGCCCGGCCCGGCCGCCCTGGTATCGGCCGTTGCACTGTCGGCGCTGCCGTCGGGCAGATTCTGCTTCGAGGGTTTCCTGTCCACCGCAAATAAAAGCCGCCGCGAGCACCTTGAAAGTCTGTGCGGCGAGAAGCGCACCATGATCTTTTACGAAGCGCCGCACAAGCTCATGCGCACGCTCGAGGACATGAAAGCCACTTTCGGCGCGGATCGCCGTATTGCGCTGTGCCGCGAGCTGACAAAGCTCCATGAGCAGACGATACGCACGACGCTCGGCGAGGCGGTCGAGTATTTTTCCGCAACGCCGCCCAAGGGCGAGTTCGTGCTGGTCATTGACGGTGCGCCCGATGCCGAGCCGGAGTTTACGCTCGCCGACGCGCTCACCCTCGTCGAGCACTATCGCTCCGAAGGCCTGTCGCGCAAGGCCGCCTGCAAAAAGGCTTCCGCCGAAACCGGTCTGTCCCCCAAAACCCTCTACGACAGCTCTTTGGAGGAGCATTGACGCAGTCACCAATGTGCCTCTAAAAAATCGCTACTAAGAAGTTGACAAAGGGAAAGGCAGGGCGTATAATCGAGGCTGTTTTTTCGGGCGAGGGGGAATTTGCTTCATGTACGCCAAGCGCATACGCGGCCAGATGTCCGAATCCATGCTCACGGCCGTGTTTATAATCCTGTCCGGCGGTTTGCAGGATTCTTACACCTACCTTTGCCGCGGTAAGGTTTTCGCAAACGCGCAGACAGGCAACATCGTCCTGCTGAGCGCATATCTCTTCGACGGAGAGTGGTCGCACTGTGCAAGATATTTTGTCCCTGTGCTGGCCTTTATGCTCGGTATTTTCGTTGCCGAGTGCGTCCACCGGCATTATAAATACATGGAGCGTGTACACTGGCGGCAGCTGATCATCCTGTCCGAGATAGTCCTGCTTTTCGCCGTCGGCTTTCTGCCGCAGACGATTAATACTTTCGCCAACGCCGTCGTTTCCTTTGTGTGCGCCATGCAGGTGCAGACCTTCCGAAAGGTTCGCGGCCATGCCTACGCGAGCACCATGTGCATCGGCAACATGCGCAGCGGCACCGAGGCGCTTTGCGCATATTTCCACACGCGCGATATCGCGATCCTGCACAAGGCGCTGACATATTTCGGCGTGATTGTCCTGTTTGCGCTAGGCGCCGGGTTCGGCGCGCTGCTGACAAACGTTTTTTCCGTCCGCGCGATCTGGTTTTCCTGCGCCCTGCTGACAATAAGCTTTTTCATGATGTTTATTAAAGAGACAGAGGAAAAGTAAGGCTGCACCGATAGTAGGGGCGAGCATTGCTCGCCCGAATCTTCGTCCGCACTATATCATCACATTAAAAATGACCCGTACATAATGGTCGGGGGTCGTAAGAAAGTAATATCGTATTTTTGCAGGAACGGCGTGGCTTCGGTCACGCCGTTTCCTGTTTCAGCAGTTCTTCCACGGGGATAAAGCCCACAAGGTCATAGGAAATGCAGATGCCCTGATACCGCTTGCCGCTGGACTTATCCGGGGCTTCAATGTAGATTGCCTTGACAAGCTCCCGCAGCGCATACGGGGTAAGCTCGTCTAAATCCTCGTATTTGCGTACCCGCTGGATAAACTGCTCCAAATTTTCAATCTGTCGTTCCTGTACTTCGATTTCCTGCTGCAAAGTCTGAATTTCCGCTTTAAGCTGCGCTTGTTCGTCTTCATAGGTCTTGCTCATCATAGAAAACTTTTCATCTGTGATGCGCCCCGCCACATTATCCTCGTAAATGCGGATAAACAGACGGTCAAGCTCTCCCAGCCGCTTTTCAGCCTGCGCTAATCGCTTCTTGTGTCCGCGGATCGCGGCTTCGCTGGACAGCCGGAGCTTCTGCTCCATGACGGCACGGAAATGATCCTCATACCGGCTGACATAGGAAATGACAGTTCTCATGTGCATCCAGACCAATTCCTCCAGAACAACCGCGCGGATAAAGTGTGCCGAACAGCTTCCCGTATTGCTGCGGTAGTTGGCGCATACAAAATGATCCTGCCGCTTTTCAAAGTAGTTGGTGGTGCAGTAGCGCATTTTTGCGCCACAATCAGCGCAATAGACCATGCCGGAAAACAGGCTGCTCTTGCCCGTCTTTGTCCTGCGGTGACGCTGTTGGCGAATCTCCTGCACCTTGTCAAAGACCTCCTGCTCAATGATCGACGGGTGGGTGTTGTAGAAAACCGCCTGTTTTTCAATAGGCGTTTCCCGCTGCTTCTTGTCCCAGATGGAGTTGGTGTAGGTCTTGAAATTGACGGTACATCCCGTGTATTCCCGCCGTTCCAGAATGTGAACGACCGTGTTGGTGTTCCAATGGTACGGATCAGCGGTTTCCGGGCTGGGTGTCTTGATGCCCTCACGCTTCTTGTAGGCGGTGGGGTTAAGTACCTTTTCCTCCTGCAAGAGCTTTGCAATCTGCATCGGGCCTCGCCCTTCCATGCACAGCTTGAAAATGCGCTTGACTACCAATGCCGCCGCTTCATCCACGACCCACTTTGTCTTGTCCTCCGGGTCTTTACGGTAGCCGAATGGAACATTGACGGTCAGAGGAACGCCGCGTTCGCCCTTTGCCTTATTGACAGCACGGATCTTGCGGCTGGTGTCTTTGGCGAAAAATTCGTTGAACCAATTCTTGATGCCCGCAATGTCGCTGTCGGTGCTGTTGGGGTCGATGGTGTCAAAATGGTCGTTGATGGCAATATACCGCACATTGTACTTCGGAAATGTGAAGTTGATATACAGCCCTGTCAGCGAGGAATTACGCCCCAGTCGTGATAGGTCTTTCGTACAGCAAACTGCCACTCTGCCCGCTTCGATTTCCGCAAGCATAGCTTGGAAGCCGGGGCGGTCAAAGTTCGTGCCACTGTACCCGTCATCCACGAAAAAGGTCGGGTTCGGGAAACGGTGCTCCTTTGCGTATTGGAGCAGGATCATTTTCTGATTCTGGATGCTGTTGGATTCGTCCTCTTTGCCGCCCTTCTTATCCTCTTTCAAATCTTCCACGGATAAGCGGCAGTAAAGCGCGGTGATTTTATCAGTTGCCCGTAACATTTCTGTTTCCTCCTTCAAAGGGGCAACTGCCAGTACAGGATTGGTTGCTTCTATTGTACCAAGAGACTGCGTATTTGTCATTCAGAATCCTCCATCTTTTCTGCGAACTTTCCGCCCATGATGCGCTCCATCTTTCTGTCCAGCGTTTCCACGCCGTCATAGCTGCCTGTGACGGTGTAGACTGTGCCGCCGATTTCCTTTTGCAAGGTGAACTCCGGCAGCCAGAACGCGGACAGATTTTTCACGCAGAGATGCCCGCCCTCGTTGAAGTAGCAGTTGTGCCGTGGGTGGTCGGGCGGCAGGGGCTGCGGTTTCAGATACGGGTCTGGATTGGAGAAGTAATATTCCGCTGGCTCGTCATGGTCAGTCTTTTCCCATTCCTCGATTTCTGCCAGCAGGTCAGGGTCAATTTCATGTTCAAATTCTTTGTTCTCGTTCATAAGTGCCTCCAGATTTTCTATTCAAATTAGTGTTCGATTTTCTGTTTTTTCTGCCGTGTAACGGCGTTCTGCCGCTCCTGCTCATGAATGACCTGCTCCACCTTGTATTTGATCTGCCATAGCTTTTTCACTTCTGCATGGATGGGAGAAAGCTTTGCTTGTTCGGCCTTGTACTCCTGTTCCAGGCGGTCACGCTCTTTGCGCCAGACAGTGATGGGCAGTTTGCCGTCCTTGAAATACGGCTTCAACTTGCGCTCTGCCATGTGATACAGGCGGAGTGCGTTTTCATTTTCGGACATGAACTGCTCCCGCTTGCCTTTCCATTTGATCGTTGCTAACTTGTCGGCAACGGGCTTGCCTTTGGTGTAAAACTGCACCATGCGGAGAAGCTCGTCCAACTCTTTCATACGCTCGGATTTGCCACGCATAGAGCTTTTCAGAGTGTCGATGCGCTCACTCAGCGCAGACACACGCTCCTGTAATTCCTCCGGCGTTGTCAGCTTGTTCTGCATGAGATAATTGACGATTTCATTGAACTCTTTAAGATTGCCGATCTTCGCTTTCTGGCTCCGAGCTCCGGCATTGCGTCCAGAATAATAATCGCTGAGTAGATGCGCCAGATTGGGGGCTTGTGGCTTGCTTAATTCCTCATGGGCTTCTTTCAGCCAGTCAAGCAGCGCAGAGATTTTCTTTTTCAGATTACGGATCAAATCGTTGGTCGCCTTGATCCATCGGTTGAGGTCGCCCTTGTTGGTACGGATGCCTTTTGCTTCTATTGCCCGGACGGTCACACCCTCATGGACGGTGGGGAGTTGGTCGATGCCCTGTCGCTCATAGCTGCGGTGGTCAATCCGGCAGTCCAATTCCTTTTCTACAAACTTCTGATTGCACAGATCAGCCCACGCCTGCCTCCAATGCTCCAAGGTGTCGGGACTGCCCCAGTCGGTGGTCGGCACAGCATTGAAAACATAGTTTCCTGCTTCATCCCGGATGCGCTCACCATGCTCGTCCAACAGATATTCCCTCCGCTGCTTGTTGCCCCATCTGCCGTGTTCATCCAGAGGACGGATGGGACACATGACATGGAAGTGGGGATTGGAAATCCCGCCGTCCTCCTTGTCGGGAGCGTGAACGGCGAAGTCCACCACCATGCCACGGCTCACAAATTGCTCCAATAAAAATTGCCTTGCAAGCTCGATGTTCTCCTGCATGGAAAACTCGTTCTGCAAAGCAATGTCAAAGCTGTATGCAAGCTGCGCTTTCTTTCCTCGTTCCGCTTTCTCCACCTCATTCCATAGCGTTTCCCGATTAGAGAAAGAGGGTGGGGCATTAGGCGGCAGCAGGATTTCTGAACAGATTACGCCGCCCTTTTTGGTGTAGTCGCTGTCCTCGCCGTAGTATTCACTGTGCAGCTTTTCGCCGGAGCGATAGGCGGCAGACGCAATAGCGGATTGTCCTGCGCTGCGCTTGATTTGCGTCACATGGAAATGATATAGAGCGATACTCAACACCTCTCTTTCTGTTCAGCCCGGTTGTGTTCGTTGACCGCTTCCATAAGCAAGCCTTTGATCTCCGGGACGGCAAGAGCTTTTTCAGCAAAGGCGTAAAACTCGGTTTCGGTCAAAACCTTTGTCAGCGGTGCGACACTTTCAATGGCTGCGCCACGGGTGATAAGGTGGTGCGCCCGCTTGCGCCGATCTCCCTTTTCGTAGTAGGTGATACGGTTTTCAAGCTGCTGTTTTTTGTGTTGGAGCTGAGTGATCTTGCGTTCATTTTCCGCTTTCTCAGCTTCCAGTTCGGGGATTGTTTTCTGTTTTGCCATAATGCATGACCTCCTTGATTTTAAGTGTGGGGATATAAAAAGACCGCCTACTTTTTTGTAGACGGTCTATGTAACGATATAGAACAGATTCTTTATTGCGGTGTTCCTCCGTTTTTAATGATGGAGTTTGCTACTCCCTCTGCTGCGGCTGTCACAAACGCAGAGGAAATGGTCTTAATTGTTTCGATAACAAGGGGGAGCCCTTTTTGCGCAATTACATCTTTAACCTTTTTCCATTGGGAGTTATCTCGGATTTTATCAAGAAAATCATTGCCCTCCCATGTTAAAGAGCCTACGCCGAAACTCCATAAACTGTTATCCGCATACTGAGCACCGTAATCAGAAATCAGCCCAGCCTCATTTAATATTTTGCAATGATAGGCGACAGTTTCCATGTCGTAGCCACTAATGTTCAAATTATAAATCGCTGTTGAACGGTATTCTTCTTCAATTTTCAAAAGAATGAGCCGAACAAGCTCCATGTCTCGCTTCATAGATGCTCCTTTCAATCATACTTGCTATCTGCGAATGGTTTGTTAAAATCGTTCGCAGATAGCAAGTCCGCAGGGATAGCCGCTTAGCGGCGCAAGGGGTGCAGCCCCTTGTACGGAACGGAGTGACGCAAAACAGCCCGAATATTCGTGTGTTTGGGCTGCCTGCCTCGCAGAGCGCACATACAGGGCTTGCCCCTGTATAGAAGTGCGCCCTTTGTTCCAAAGGGATTTATAACACCGCCTAATCCTCAAGATACAAGCCTTCATCAATACGACAAATTGCCTTTCGGATATTTGAAGCAATGATTGATGATGCCTTTTCGTATTCTGTACTATATATTCCCAGCAAGCTTGCACGGATGTATTGATCGTGTTCGACTATCTCTTCATTAGAGAGATACAAAAGAGCCTCGACGCAATATCCTATATTCTCTATTGGCATAGAAATAGATTCCGTCAACCATTGCTGTCGATAGGTTTCTTTCTGTTTTCCTGCACTTGTTGAAGATATAGGTAATTTACTTTGAAGGATATTTTTCCCCTCAAGTCTTTCTATCAGTTTATCCTTTGCAACACCGCGACTTGTGGTTTGCTTAACTACCGATAAAGCATCTGAGGCAGTCATCGAAGCTTGCCGCATGAAAAAATACACAGGATAATTTGCCGATGTTGCAGAACATATCCTTTTGATATATTCTATCGGTTCATCAACTGGTTTGTTTTCCAAAAATGCTTGGACAATGTCACTGGGTTCAATCGCTCGCACTACTTTTCTCGCTGTTTCTGTTACGACAACTTTTCCGGTAGATATTTCTGTAATATCTCCAATTAGTCGGAGCGTAGGGGTTCCGCCTGTTTCAACAAATTTTCCTTCCTGAATAAAAGCAAGTTTTTGTAGTAGTTCACTATCAATAACCACAGAGCCATTTGTCCCTGATAAATTACCTGATTTCAAATCTAAAAGTGCAGCATTTGATACACCGATGCGTACAGCCCTTTTAGCAAAATTTAACCATTGACGCTCTTCATTTTTTCGTGCTTCATCAATAATTGATGCTAATTCTGTATATCGAATTCGCTCGGAACGCCCACCATAACGATAATAAATATCGCCCTCTTTTAGGGAATACTTTGCATTTTGAGCATCATAATGTTTCTTACAGATACACGGCTTGTGGAGCAGAGGGTAAACATATATAACGCCAAAGCTCATACCATGAAACTCAAACGTGCAATGCTCCCATTTGATTTCGGGAGAAAAATAGTCAAGCAATGCTTTTGTGAAATCCTCAACCTTGAGCTCCTCAAATTGAGAAAGACTCTTGTCTTTAAGACCTATTAAGCGTCGTGGCTTATCACCAATACCAAAGAGAATATACCCTCCTTGATTATTAGCGAAAGCTGCCATTGCCTTAAAGTATTGCGCCATATTACCGTGGTTGTATGATTCCTTAAATTCTATAGTCGTTCCTTCACGATTGATGATACGAGAAGGTTCTTTAGAACTTACTCGGAAAATGCCTGTGAGATTTTCAAGCGACAACGCATTTCTCATGCTTTTACCCCCTTCCCATAGTTAATCTGTTTATGATATAACCATAAGGAATCATTGCATTACTCAGCAGCCTCATTTCGAGGAATAGAATAACGATTTCCAAATCCATCAGTGATAGTGAAGCAATCCACAGATGCCGAAAGCTGAATATTGGATGGGATGGAAAGTCTTACTTCTTCCATCCTACTTATAGGCGGTTTAATGTACTTAATGATGTATTTGCCCATCTCCCTACCTGCACGGTCTGTAAGCATATTCCATGCCTCTTCACCTATTGCGTATCGACCGCCTTCTTCAACATACTTTGCTTTGAGACGATCTAAAAGTGGGGACGGTGTTGAATCAAATACTATAAGAACCGGGGTCAATCCAGCTCTGCGAGCTTCATAGGGAAAACTCATTTCCTCACTAAATCGTCCTTGCCCGCTGGCTGCAATCGTTACACGCAACTTTAATTCATAGACCTCTCTTGATTCTTCGATATAACAATCAATTTGGCGTCCCTCATTTGTTGGATTGCCATTATCATCAATGCGTTTAACAGGGGAATATCTATGTGACACCGGCTCGCCACCAAGACAACTCGCTAAAATTGGCTCAAACAAGTATCCTGTTTCCTGCGCACTGCGGTTATCAATGTCATATATGAGCTTTCGCCAACTCATCCAAGAGAACAACAGTGCATCTTCACAATTCCCGTATTCCAGTAAACATCTCGGTCCTATTTGCTCAGTCAACGGAAATGGTTGAGTTTTTAGAATGTTATAAAACTTAAATCGTCTGCGCCAAAGTTCGGACAGATTTTTCAGATAAAGATATATAACATTTTCTGTGTTGGTAGCACCGGAGAGTTGCAGATAGTTTATAGCATCTTCCACTGTCACACCAGGCAACTCTGCAACCTTTTCCGGGGTGATTGTATAAAAACTTTCTTTAGCAAGTTGACAAAACGGCTCAGAAAACCAATCTGGCTCATTCTCAAAAATATCCAAGTAAGCAATATGGATAAGCAGAACAACATCTTTGGGCTCGATCTCTACCATAGCAGTACCAGAACCATGTTGTGAAAATGTTTTGTAGAAAACTCGTTGTTGGCGGGTTACGGGCATATTTTATACCTCCATTCGCATTTGCTCATATTCGTGGGTTTGTAATGAGCTTAACATTTCGCAAGTTTTTTGCAAGGCAGGACTCTTGGCAGCTGCCTTAGTTACATCAAATTTTGCCAACGATGGTCGCTCTTCATTAGGTGTATTCTCATCACACTTAATGATTTGCTTTGCCATTTGTTCTGCAAATACAGGTGGGATAGCGTTCCCAATTTGAAGTGTTTTCTGTGCGTCCGTTCCGTAAAACAAGAAAGAATCTGGGAATGTTTGTATTCTGGCACATTCTCGGATTGTAAGTGTCCTGTTTTGTGTCGGATGGACAAATTCTGATGGTGCAGCACTTGTTATCGTCAAACACGGCTCATCGTATGATAATCGTTTCAAACCAGATGGCGCACCACCTCTTTTTTCAGAAGGCGTTCCATCGCATACTCTTCTTGACGCTCTACGCTTAAAAGAATCATGCTGCAAATATTCCGGCAAATCTTTCATTGTTTGACCAACTTTTAAAGCAGAGATTCGCTCTAACTGTATTCCTGTTTCTACTTTTTGAACATGGTCAATTTCAGGTATATCACATGATTCCAAATCACTTATTGCCTCCCGCAGAGTAAATGACGAATTTTTGTATATTGCTCCAGACGCTCGCTCAATAGGTTCGGGAAAATCAAATTTCTTTCCTTCTCTATTACCCACAATAATGACTCGTTTTCTTCTTTGCGGCACAGCATATTCTTGCATATACACCTTTTTTAAGTTAACGGTGTATCCAAGATCAATCATTTTCTTTATGCACTCAACAACATAAACACCTTTGGCCGTTGTTAATATTCCTTCCACATTTTCCATCATAAACCACCGGGGATAGAACGCTTCCAGTGCTTGCGCATAGTTTTGTACTAATTTATTACGGGGGTCATCCCAAAAACGATTTCCTGCCGTTGTAAATCCTTGACAGGGTGGACCTCCAATAATTAAATCCAATTCTCCGTGTTGTAACCCCAAGTCATTTCTCAGTTGTAAAAAATCACACGATTCTAAATCGACATTCCGGCAGATGTTTGCACCAAAGTTCATATTGTAGGTGGCGATTGCAGCATCCGCATTTTCAAAGGCAGCAAGAATTTCAATACCAGCATTTTTGAAGCCTAACGAGCACCCACCGGCACCTGCAAATAGGCTAATTGCCTTCCATTGTTTTTTCTGGGTATTCATCGGCTTTGGTCTCCATTATCGTCTGAGCTAAACTCTAATATTTCATCAACGGAGCATTCCATAGCAGAACATATTTTTTCTATACTTTCCAGAGAAACATAAGCATTTCTTTTAAGTCTTGTAACAATGTTAGCGCTTAACCCGGCTTTTGCCATAAGCTGCGCATTGCTAATCCGTTTATCAATCATCTTATGAAATAATTTATCATAGCAAACTGCCATCTGCTGGCCTCCTTAATGCAAGTGTTTGATATTATTATATCACGAAAATGTGAATAAATCAACAAAAAGACCGCATTTAAGCTTGTTTCTCATTTTTACTAATCCCATTCTTCTTCGCCCACTCGCTTGCCCCCCGTCTCCGTTCCTCACTGTATGGTGCTGTCAGTCGGAAGCTCAGCCGCCCTTTCTCAATTTCAAAGGTCAGCCCGCCTTGCTCGTCATCGTCGGTCTGGCGACAGCATTGCGGGTGCTTTGCCGCAAATGCTGCCAGTCGCTTTTTGAGATCGGTGTTATGGGTCTGCACCTCGATCATGCGGCTATGCTCGTCAAAATAGATCACGGTTGTCTTTTGCTTTTTGGTAAGCCCTGTTCTCATAAAACCTCCTGATTTTCACGATTTTTTCTCAGCTCTTGAATTGGAAAAGTGCTGCGATTTTTTGATGGAAACGCCCAAAACAATGCGGGGTACATTTCGCCTTGTCTTATCGACTGATTTGCCACTTTTCCAGCTCTTGACTGCATTTTCATGGTGTTCTGTTCGTGTGGCTTTTCAGCCACTCCACCAGCTCATTTTTCATCACCAATTTGCGCCCGCCGATCCGTAAGGTTGGAAAATCCGGGCTGCTCAAAAGGTTATATGCCCCCGCTTTGGAAATCTGTAACGCTTCGGCAAGCTGCTTTGCGTCCATCACATCGGGCATGGCTTCAAACGGTTCTCTGCTCATAAAATCTCCTTTCCCGCATGAAAAAGCAGCAGCTACCATTTCGGTAACTGCTGCCGCTTCTGCGTCTGTTTACTTGTCCAAATACTTCTGATACTCCGCTGTCACATAGTCCTCATAGGCACCGGCGATTTTGGCGATCCGCTTATGGACTGCGCTGGCAGTCTTGTAGCCAACCTTGTCTGCAATCTCCTGTTCGGTCAAGCCGTCCATGCGCAGCTTCAATATCTCCCGGTCTTTCTCGGTAATGCTCTGCTCGGCAAAGGCGGCAATCTGCATTTCGGAAATCACCTTTTGCTCAAACTCGCCGCGAGGATCGGCTACCTCAAAAATATCGCCGTCCTCATTCTCCATCATCTCGTCAAGAGAAATAGCCCTGCCGGAGCGGTTATGATGCCACTTTCGCATGAAATCCGTCTTGACGGTGCTGCTGGTGGTTTCGTAGTCCTCTACGGTTCGGTTCTCCCAGATCGCGTCGATCATCGGCTGCCAGTCCTGTTCCGCAATCACAATGTCGGTGACATTGCCGACCAGATTGCTGAACTGCTGATAGGTCAGCCACGGCACCTCCACGCCCTGCGGGATGTTGTATAGGTTTTGGAAACCCAGCCCGTTCTGCTCGAACTTCATGCGGATGTAGGGGATGATACTGTACGATAGCCGCCACAGGGGGAAGTATCCTGCGTACTGATTCCAGTTGCCGGGAATGTCACGGTAGTTTCCCTTGCGGTCTTTCACTTGAAAGAACTGCCATGCGCACCATGCGTAGCAATCCCACACAAGCAGCTTGAACATATCATCACATACGATGTGGTCATATTTGTCCATCCGCAAGACCTCATACGGGCAGCGGGGCAGCTCATAGGCTGGCTTCCACTTCTCCGCAAGCTCTCGCGGTAAGCTGTAAAACAGCGTCAGCCATGATTTGTCGCTGTCCTGCGGTATCTCAATGATCTTACCAGGCAGCACCACAAGAAAACCTTTCGGGCCTTTTTGCTTGTCCATCAGCGTCACCTCCAATCGCTTCTGTATTCAGCCCTCTACTATATATGGCGTGAGAAAGGCTGAATTGTTCCAATGCTTCCAACTTTTTTTGAGATTTTTTGAGAAAATCTCGGAATGGATGGGATAGGATTGATTTAAGGCAATTATACCTGAAAGCTGTGAATAAATCTATTGCTTTTCGTGACGGCAAAAAAATAACGGGTATCCGGCTTTCACCAGATACCCGTTATTTCGTTCCCAATCCCGCCTGACAGATGCCATAATCGTAATTTTTAGAATTACTGTCTTATGAGCACCCTTGTAAGATCCGGGTCATTTTGTTTTGGTGTGATCATCCTGCTTTTGATATATCATCAATGTTAAGGAAATACCCCATTACGTCTCCAACATCGGTAATTTTGCCCTTTACTATCAGTGTGTCGCCGATGGTCGCGTCCATTATAACGTCTTTCTGCTCGGTAGCTCTGATATAGCAAGTTATATTTGCGAGAGTATAATTATCTGCCGCATCAAGAGTTATGTACGCACCATCACTGTCAATAGCGTCTAATCGGCCAGTGATTTCAACATACTGCCCCTTGTACTTATCTGATGCTTTCATTGCATTTGTTTCAAGGTCAGACATAAGTTCGGACATGTTATAGGCAGTGTAGGTGATCTCCGGACTATTTGATTCGGAAGTGTTATTTGTGCTTGTGTTACCGTCGGAATTATTACTGATCGTATTATTGTTGCCCTGATTGCTGTTGCTCGGATCATTTCCACCCACGCTGGCCGCAACGGCGATTATCACAACAACGATCAGCGCGATGATCAGCGGATTTTTGTAAAAGGGCTTTTTGTTTTTACCTCCGCACTGAGGGCATGTCTTTGCACCGGCGGCTATTTCCGCGCCGCAATGCTTGCACGTCACCATTTTGGGCTCTTTTGCCATTTCTTTTCCATCTCCTTATCATTCAGCCTTTTCTATCAAATAGTGTACCTTTTGATAGTAAAGTTTTTGCGCCCAAAAATGGCAAGAGTTGTCGGCAAAACAAAGTTGTACAAGCGGTTTTAGACAAAATTAGAGGTAAAGTATTGCATTTTTGTGAACAATCTGTTATCATAGCATGTAATGACAGCTACTATCAAAAGGTACACCTTTTGATAGTTTTTTATTTCCCCTTGCCGCGTTCTGAGCGCAGGCGGCGATAGAAGGTGGCCTCGCTCATTCCGCAGCGCCGGATAAGCTCGCCAAAGGGCAGCGCGCCGATCTCCCATCTGTAAACAAGCTTTGAGAAATCATCCGGCAGCGGCTTTTCGGGCCTTCCGAAGCGCACGCCGCGCTCCATTGCCGCCGCTATGCCCTCGGCCTGCCGCTTTTTGATGTTCTCGCGCTCGGACTGCGCGACGAAGGACAGAATTTGCAGCACGAGGTCGGCGATGAATGTGCCCATGAGGTCCTTGCCCTGCCGCGTGTCCAGAAGCGGCATGTCGATAACGACGATGTCAATGCCTATCTCCTTCGTGAGATAACGCCACTGCTGCTGGATCTCCTCATAGTTTCGGCCGAGGCGGTCGATGCTGAGCACATACAGCAGATCGCCCTCGCGCAGGCGGCGCGCGAGCTGTTTGTACTGCGGACGAAGGAAGTCCTTGCCCGACTGCTTGTCAACGAAAATGTTCCGCTCCGGGACGTTTCTTGCGCGAAGCGCGAGCAGCTGCCGCTCCTCGTTCTGATCGGTGCTCGACACGCGCGCGTAACCGTAAATATCCATAATATCTCCCATGTGCAAACAGCAGGTGCAGAACAGTCCGCACCTGCTGTTTTGGTTTTATTCCTCATTATCGCCGTCGCCGGTTTTATCGTCAATGGTCTTTTTTCCGCGCGCGATGAGCTTTTTGAGGAGATCCGGGACGGGAGCACCCATTGCCGCGGCGTTTTCCACGATGCTGCCAAGCTCCGTGAAGAAATACCACGCCGCGACTATGGGCGTTATCAGGCAGCTCTGGCCGATCATCGGCAGCTCAAAGCCGAAGTTATCGCCCACGAGCCTGAGCACAAGATCGCACATTGCGGCAACCAGCACGCCGAAGATGCTGCCCAGCTTGTGCCACAGGCCGCGCCGTGCGGCCGCGCTGCTCCAGGTTTTGTTATACAGTGCCGCGAACGTGCCGGTAAGATAGTCCAGCGCCATCGCGATAAGCCACAATACCACCATCCAGCCGACCCAGCCGAACAGCGCAGTTCCGAAGGCGATAAGCGCTGCCGCCGCGGCCTTTATCTCGGCGGCTTTATCCGGTGTGTCCATTTTCCTACGCCTCCCTTTCAAAATAGCGGCGCATGATCTCCATCGTGCGGAGCATATCTTCCGTTATATCAAGCTTGCCGCCATCCTTGCCGTGCAGGGCGCCGGCGTCAACAAAGCGCTGCGCCATCTCGCGGTAGCCGGCCGGTATATCCTCAAGTCTTTCCCATCTTATCATGTCGTTTTCGCTTCCTTTCTCAATATAATTTCGCCCGGCGGCACGGCATATGCCGCGGCATATCGCCTCGCCGATATCGTCCGTGTGCTCGACTATCCAGCGCGCGGTGTCGGGCGAGTCGTGGAACTCGCACTCGCAGTAGATGCAGGTGCCGGTCGTGTTGCGGATCTCGTAAAACTGCTTCTCGCGTATGCCGTAGACCGAGCGATAGGGCGTGATCGCGTCGATCTCGTCAAAAACCGGCTGAGCGTATTTCATGCGCTCGGGGCTTTTTGACGCAACGAACACAACGCATCCGCGGCCGCCGCCGGCGTTTGTGTGGATGCAGACGTGCACATCAGCGCCCCAGGCGTTGGACTCGCGCACGCGCTCGTACATGGCGTTCGAGCCGTCGGCGAAGTTTGTTTTTACCTCAAAGCCGTTTCGCTCGAGCGCCGTCTTGCACGCAGCGGCGATCTTCCGGCACTGAAGAGCTTCGTTCGTACCGCCGTAAGCATAAGGATTGCTCAGCTGATCCGAGGGTGAGAGATATATTTTCAAATTGATCATTCCTTTCGGCAATTTATTCTATGCTGATGCCTCAGCTCCCTCTACCCATAGGCTGTTTTCGAGCCCGGCTTGTACGTTTGCGTGCAAGTAAACCGTTAAGGATGAAAGATATTTACACTTTATTCATGATTATATTGACAAATTTACTAAAACGGCGTATTATTTATATACTGCTTTAAATTAAAAAAGCAAGAGAAAGAATTAATGGAGAGAAAGTAATGGAAAACAAAATGGAAAAAAGGTACGGACTGCCTACCGCGATTTCCATGGTCATCGGAATCGTTATCGGTTCCGGTGTCTTTATCAAAGGCGGCAAGGTTCTGTCGCTCACCGGCGGCAACCTTTTGCAGGGTATTGCGGTCGTCGGCATAGTTGGCTTGATATGCATCATCTGCTCGCTGGTTTTTGCAACGCTTGGCAGCAAGTATGAGAAAGTCAACGGCGTCGTTGACTACGCCGAGCTTGCGCTCGGCTCCAAGTACGCTTACTATGTAGGTTGGTTCATGACAACGATCTACACTCCGGCGCTTGCGTCGATGCTGGCGTTTTTCTCGGCAATGATGTTCTTGCAGCTGTTCGGCATATCGTCGATCGACTTTGCAAACGGCCAGGTAAACGCCGTTGCGATCGGCGTCGGCGCGGGATTTTTGATGATCGGCTACGGCATCAACGCGCTCAGCCCGAAGATCGCCGGCAAGCTCCAGGTCGGAATGACGGTCATCAAGCTCATTCCACTCATTCTCATGGGCGTTGCCGGAACCATCGCCGGGCTTGTCAACGGCACGACGCTCGAGGTGCTCGACTATGTAAATTCCGCCGACTATGTCGCCGTTGACGGCACGGGATTTTTCAAGGCGATCGTCGGATTTGCCTTCGCCTACGAGGGATGGATACTCGCAACGAGCATCAACGCCGAGCTTAAGGATTCAAAGAAGAACCTGCCTCGCGCACTGGTCATCGGCGCGCTGGTGACGATCGTTCTCTACGCTCTGTATATCTGGGCGATGAGCATCGTGGGCGATGTTAACACCATCATTTCCACCTGGCCGTTCGGCGAGAGCCTGCCGCGCCTTGCGTTCTCGAAGCTGTTCGGCAACGTCATCGGCACTATCGTGTATGTGTTCATCACCATCTCCTGCCTCGGCACGATGAACGGCCTCATTATGGCCTCCTGCCGCAGCATGTACTCAGTTTCCGCGCGCGGCATGGGTCCGCAGCCGAGCTTCTTCGGCCACATCGACGATCAGAATAACTTCGCCATCAAGTCCTCCATCGTCGGCATGATGCTCGCAGGCTTCTGGTATGCCTGGACGGTCATGATGTGGATGGGCGGCCCCGGCCTGTTCGGCGCGGTGCACTCAAGCGAGTGGTTCGCCTGGGAGCCGGACGAGATCGGCATCATCTGTCTGTATCTGATGTACATCCCCATGATGATCGGACTCATGGTCAAGGCAAAGGAGCTTGGCCCCGTCAAGCGCTTTGTTCTGCCCATTCTGGGCGTTGCCTGCTGCCTGTTCTTCTGCTACGCGATCTGGACGGGCTACGGCTGGAAGCAGTGCGTCGGCTTCCTGATCTTCTTCGCGGTCGTAATGTTCATCGGTTATCTGTTTGAAAGATACCGCGTAAAGAACGCGCAGACGGCAAAGAAATAAGCTCAAAACAAAAAATCGCCCCTGCGTCACATCGGCGCAGGGGCGTATTGCGTGAATGAAAAAAACAAGGTATAATATAAGTAATTATCAGGTTCCGGAGGAAAACATGAGATATCCCTGTCTCGTGGTCGATCATGACGACACCGTTGTCAACAGCACCGCCACGGTCCACTACCCCTGCTTTGTCGAGTACACAGGTATCTATCATCCCGAGGTGCATTACACGCTCGAGGAGTATATAAAATACAACTTTGACCCCGGCGTTGTCGCGTTTTTCTGCGATATCATCGGCATGAGCCGCGCCGAGACCGAGCGCGAGCAGCTATATTGGAACGACTATGTCCAGCACCACGTTCCGCAGGCCTACGACGGCATGCGCGAGCTGCTTTGGCGGCATAAGGAGCAGGGCGGCGTGCTGTGCGTCGTATCGCATTCCTACACGCAGAACATTCTGCGTGATTACCGCGAAAACGGCCTGCCCGAGCCTGACCTGGTGTTCGGCTGGGAAAGTCCGGCGAGCGAGCGTAAGCCCAGCCCCTATCCGCTTGAGCAGATAATGAAGAGCTTCGGCTTTTCACGCTCGGAGCTTCTGATGCTCGATGACCTCAAGCCCGGCTACGATATGGCCAAAAGCTGCGGCGTGGATTTCGCCGCCGCCGGCTGGTCGAATGACATCCCGGAGATCGAGAGCTTCATGCGCTCAAATTGCGATAAATACTTCAAAACGGTTGCCGGATTTTCCGACTTCCTTGAGGAGATTTGACAATGAAAATGGGTAAACAGATCTACCGCGTCGTGCTCACCGGAGGCCCCGCCTCGGGCAAGACGACGCTTATAAGCCGCATCCTCAAGGAATTCAAGCAGGATGACGGCTGGCGCGTTATAACCATTCCCGAAACGGCGACCGAGCTTATATCGGGCTTCGGAATAAACCCATTCGGTGTTTGCATGTCGATGCTGAAGTTTCAGGACTTTGTCATTGCCGACCAGATCCACAAGGAAAAGCTTGCCCTCCAAGCGGCAGAAGTCGTGCCGGAGGAAAAGGTGCTCATCGTTTACGACCGCGCGCTTTTGGACGACAAGGCATACATCACCGACGAGGAGTTTGCCGAAACGCTTTATCGCGTCGGCGGCAAGACCGAGGCCGAGGTGCTCGCAGGCTACGACGCGGTGCTGTATCTCGTCACCTGTGCCAAGGGCGCGGAGTTTGCGTACAACCTCGGCAACACCGCGCGCAGCGAGTCGATAGAGTACGCGCGCGAGATCGACGATCGAACGCTGAATGCCTGGAGCGCGTATCAGAACCTGCGCATTATTGATAATTCGGTCAATTTCGAGGATAAGATCAACCGTGCGATACGCGAGATCTATCGCGTCATCGGCGAACCCGAGCCGATGGTCAAAAAGCGCAAGTACCTCATTGCCATGCCGGATATTGAGCTTTTGAAGTCGCGCTACCGCGCCGTCGGCATCGACATGGTGCAGACATACCTCGCAATGACGAACCCGGCCATAGAACGCCGCGTCCGGCGGCAGAAAAACGGCGAAGAGGAGCTGTATTTCTACACCGAGAAGCATTTTCGCCCCGACGGCACGAAGTGGGACACCGAAAGGCCGATCACCGAAAAAGAATACGGCCGCTATATGCTCGAGGCTGACCCAACGCTCAGCAGCGTGAGCAAGGTGAAGTACCGCTTTGTGTATGACAGCTGCCGGTTTGAGATCGACGTTTACCCGTTCTCGGCCGAGCGCGCAGTGCTGTTTTGTTATTCCGAAAAGCCGGAGTGCAGCGCTCCGCCGGAGCTTGAGATCATCAGCGACGTGACCGGCAAAGCCGAATATAAGAATAAGCAGCTTGCAAAATCACAAACTCTGTGAAGGGCTGAGAAAAGCGCTCTGCTTGTCCGGCGTGAACAGCAGAGCGCTTTAATTAGTTATAGGCTTATTAGTAAGGCATCGGGAAGAAGTCTCTGATTGCTGCGAGAACCTCCTTGCCAGTTGTGCTTGCGCCGGCAGCATCAGCGATCTTGTATATCATATCAAAAATATAGTACATTTGTTTAACTCCATAAAATTATAATTAAAGACCGTTCTTATGGAGAATGTCACCGATTTTGTCAAACCACTCCATCTCGGGAGCGTCTCCGGTTTTGTCGAGTATCCATGCTACGAAATCTGCAATACCACTAAGCATAATAATAGTGCTCCTTCCTTATAAAAATGTTTTCCGTTGGCCGATACATGTTTGGAAATAGTCATGTATTTTCGTGTTGCGGCTCGGCCGTTTGCCGCCTCAATTATAAGGACGGAAAAATTTCGACGACATTCCGCAAAATTCGACTGTTAACAGCTTATTAAAAACTTTCAATAAATACTTGCGTGCAATCTCAACATGCGGTATAATAATTCCCACTGAACATCCGGGTGTAGCGCAGTTGGTAGCGCGCCTGCTTTGGGAGTGCCGTGGTTGTATCCGGGATAGGGTGAGGCGAAACGCCTCAAAGCCTTGCAGCGCCTGCGTTTGCGGGACTTTCCACGATTGCCGAAAGCGGTATAAAATCGGCTTTGACCACATAAATGACCACAGACAGAAAAAAACTTTATTTTTACCGCTCGCCGTGGTATCATGGCAGAAAAGTGAATATCCGGGTATAGCGAAGTTGGTATCGCGCCTGGTTTGGGACCAGGAGACCGTGCGTTCGAGCCGCACTACTCGGACCAAAACCCCTCTGAAATCGTTGATTACAGAGGGGTTTATCTATTCTTTGTCTATTGCGGCGCAGGAGGTGATTGAGAATACCCTTTTCTTTCTCTTCGACCTGTTATGCAGTGATAAATGTGCGTTGACGTCAAGGCACACTTCTGATATACTACATATTGAGTAAATATAAAATGGAAGGAGTGACATTATGCGTACAGTAGATCTGTTTAGTGGTTGTGGCGGTATGTCGCTCGGTTTCCAGTCAGCAGGCTATAACATCGTAGCCGCTTTTGAAAACTGGCCGGCTGCAATTGAGTGTTATAAGCAAAATTTTAAACACCCTGTAATTGAAACTGACTTATCGATTGTAGATGAAGCTATTATCCGCATTAAAAAATATCAGCCCGACTTAATTATTGGAGGCCCTCCATGTCAAGATTTCTCTAACGCTGGTAATAGAACTGAAGGCGAACGCGCTGAATTAACCCATTCTTTTGCTAAAATTATAACTGCAGTAAAGCCAAAGTTTTTTGTCATGGAAAATGTAGCTCGTGCATCAGAGAGTGAGGCTTATAAAAAGGCGAGGAAGTTGTTTATCGATAATGGATATGGTCTAACCGAGATTGTCTTAGATGCCAGTCATTGCAATGTTCCACAAAAAAGAAATCGTTTTTTTTGTATTGGCGGTCTTAATCAAGATGATGGTTTTTTATCTGCAATTTTAAGAGCCAAGCAGACAGTGCTCCCTTTATCCGTTCGTGATTACTATTCTGAAAAAAAGTACACTCTTGAATTTGAATATTATTATAGGCATCCCAGGTCATATAAAAGAAGGGGAATCTTTTCTGTGGATACCCCCGCTCCTACAATTCGTGGAGTTAATCGTCCTAAACCTTCTGAATACAAAAAACATGACAGCGACCCAGTCGATCCTTCAAATATTAGAGCAATGACAACGAGAGAGCGCGCTCGAATTCAAACATTCCCGGACACCTTCGTTTTTCCAGAAAACACGGCAAATACTGAACAGATGATTGGAAATGCCGTTCCTGTTCAGTTAGCTACTTTTGTTGCATCAAGCCTTTCTGACTTTGTCGATGGAAAGCAATATTCTTGTAATATGCAGTTCATTGACTGGTTAAAAAGCAACAAAGGTTTCACAAATCGTGCAGCAGGAGATATCGTATCCAGAATCATTCGAGCCAACAAAATAGTGCCAATCAAACAGTATACAGGCTTTGATTATGTAAACAAGCTGGATAGTACTAAATCTTTCAAAAGCATTAAGCCTGTTGTTCAATCTCAAGTTAAGCGTGCAGTGCGACTATACTTTGAATACTTGGATATTTCAACGAAAGAACCGGAGGTGACTTTACATGACAGCGGAACATAAATATGAGATGACAATCAGTTTGCAAATCGTAGAGCATTTAGGTCTCAATCTTTACAGCAATACATCTGCAGTAATTTCTGAGGCAGTTGCAAATGCGTGGGATGCAGATGCCAAAACAGTCGAGATTACTTTGGAAAAAGATTGTATCACAATCAAGGATGATGGCTGTGGCATGGATACTGATGATATCAATAACAAGTACTTAACTGTCGGATATCAAAAACGCCATCTCGTTCCTATTACTCCTATGCTAAATCGAAAAGTTATGGGACGAAAGGGTATTGGAAAGTTATCTTTATTGTCTATTGCCGAAACAATTACTATTTATTCGTCAAAGAATGGACAGAAGAATGCTTTACAAATTTCCACTCAAAAACTCCGTGAGGCAGTATCACAAACACAGACATATTACCCAGAAGAAGTTGATGACAGCGGAATTGATTTCGAAGGAAACGGAACAAAAATTGTACTCACAAACTTAAAAAAATCGCGAACTACTGCACTTGCCGGAAAATTAAAGCAAAGATTAGCCCGCCGTTTTGCCGTTATCGGCGCTGACAAACAATTTGAGGTAAAAGTCAACGGAGAACCAATTACTATTTCTGATCGTAATTATTTAACGAAAGCACAATACTTATGGTATTACCTTCGCCCTGCAGATGAGGATATTCCTGCACAACCAGCTGATGAGTATACAAAGCAATGCAAATCAGGTGTTCTTAGAAAATCTTTCTCCAGAAGCGGGGAACTTTCAATAGCAGGAAAACCTGCATATGTATACGGTTGGATAGCTACCGCTCCAAAGCCTGGTGATTTGGATGACGATGAGAACATCAATCGCATTGCTATTATGGTGCGCGGTAAAATGGCAAAAGATGATATGCTCAACGAAATTGGCACTACTGCGCTCTATTCAAAATACATATTTGGTGAGTTAAATGCCGAATTCCTTGACACTGACGAGGAAGCTGACATCACAACCAGTAGCCGACAGGACTTTTTTGATGATGACGAACGTTATGTTGTTCTCAAGAAATTCATTGAAAGTGAGTTAGCACAGATACGCGCTGATTGGGAAGCCGAACGTTCGGAAGCCGGTGAAGAGGAAGCTTGTAAATACGAAGTCGTCCGCGAGTGGTACAGCGGTCTGATTGGAGATGAAAAGAAGGCTGCAAAACAACTTTTCGGAAAGATTAACCAGCTCACAGTAACACCTGATGAGAAAAAGGACATCTTCAAACACGGTATTCTTGCATTTGAATCTCTGAAACTCAAAAATGAACTTAGTGCATTACAGGATGTTCAGCCAGATAATTTGGATATCTTTTTGAATGTTGCAGGTCGCTTAGATTCTATTGAAGCAACATATTACTACCAAATTGTAAAATCTCGCTTGGCTGTTATACAGAGAATGAAAGAGGTTGTCCACGGGGACGATTTGGAAAAAGTTATCCAACGACATTTGGCTAATAACCTTTTCTCTTCCTCCCTTGCAGATGCGAAACGAGCTCCCAATCCCATTGCCGTTTGGCAGGGGACTGAGCGCTCGTTTTCGTAGTGATTCAGTTCTATGGACAGCTTCCACGCCAGTTCAAATCCGAAGATGAAGCTGTCGATGGAGGTGTCCTCTGCAATACGGTCCTTTGCGTCGATGATCTGGAGCACCAGCCGACGCTCCGGCTTGCCCAGCACCTCGCTCAGTGCGTGATGGCATTCCTCAATTTCCTGCTTCTGCGCTGGGAGTTCAGGTCGGGTATAAAAGCAGTCGTATAGGTCTTTCAGCAGCTTGTATTTCATGCGCTCGCCTCCTTGCAGCACAAACATATATCACAGTTCGACGGAAACAGCTACTGAAACTTTTAAGAAAAATAGCGGCTGAAACAATGCGTCTCAGCCGCTATTGGGGGATGTGGAGTACTCGTGGCGCGGGCTCGCAGGTTAGCTATACCCCTAAGTACATTTTCATTCCTGTTTGCATTCATGCTGAGAGTTTTTTATGACGATGGCTGCCCGGGGCAATTCGTGGTGACATTGCGAATGATGATAAGTGATATCCTGGCACCACCATTCCGCAAGATTAGGATCAAGTCAATGCGCCGTTATTCTCTACTTTTTCCGCTTCGGACAGTTCTTCCCAATCCTCACGATTTCCACACCTGCGAAGGTAATCGTGGCCGCCATCCACGGCGCATGAGCCGCAGCTGCAAAACTTGAAATCATGGACAGTTTTACTTTCGATGACATCTCCACATTTTTTGCATCTGATTGCATTCCTAATAATTCTCGGCATAATCATTCCTTCTTTAATGCAGTCCCGATTTTCTCCACTACCATCCGTACGGAGACGATGCAGCAGGATGGCGCATTTCTTCAAAACGGAGTTCTTCTTTATATTGCGTACTGTCTGCTTGCTCCCCCTTCGTGGAAACCACTTCCGGCCATTTCAATAGCCAGCACAAACTGTCCACGCTTACATGGTTTGAAACATTTTTGCCAACTGCATAAACGACGAGTTCGGCATGATTTGCTTGGACGGAATGAAAAGATACTTCCACTGCTTATAGCCGTTCGCCTTTCCCCAGCGAGAGGCAACTTCACAGTACTGGATTCCGCGCTTTTTCTTGGCGATAACATCCGGGTCACTGAGCTTGTCCTCGCCCTTTACCTCCACAAGATAAATCGTATCGTCGGTCTCCACAACGAAATCCGGCTCATAGTTATGCCCGTGATTGTAGGTGATATTGAATTCCTGCGGAGCAGGGCGAAGCCAGTTCTGCACATCGGTGTCCGTCTCCAACACCCGTGCAAGTACCAGTTCGGGGCGGCTGTCAAACTTGGCGGCGCTGAATACGCCCCGCTTGACACCTTCAAACAGAACTGATTGGATATTCCCGGTATAATCATCGGAGAAAAGACCAACCCGTTCGGCACAGCTGTAAGACTGCTGCAGGTTGTAATCTCTTGTGCCGACCACTTCTTCCTGTAAAAATCCGTTTTCACAGTAAAAATGCTGGAGCATCTGCTTGTAGATTTTATTGCCAATATCCCGCTTGTACATCATAATGATGTTTTGCATTCCGTTTGTGCCATATCGGGTTTCGTAATGGTCGCAGACTTGTGTAATCAGCTTGAACAGCAGCTTGGAGCATTTTTCGTAGTCGATCTCCGGTTTCTGTCGGAGTTGCTCCAGTATGACCTTTTTCGGATTGTAGCCCTCAAAATCGATTGCATCGCCCTGGATGCGCTGCCGGTCCTGCATATCCTCCAGATTCTGAACGAGTAGCTCATTCTTGATCGGCACATGGGTGAAATCTGCCATGTCCAAATCAAAGTCTACGAACACATATTCCTCAACACCGGCATCCGTTACCTTGATACGGGGAATCGGAATAAATTTGTTCACGGCAGCTCTGTGCGTTTCCTCGGTTTGGTAGAGCATCCATGCTGCCAGCGGCATTTCATTCTCCTTGAAGGTCTGTCCCAGATCCTTATCCTCAGCGACCTTCTGTTTGACTGTTTCTACAATTTGCTGTGCCTGCACATGGGTGACCGTATGCGCCGGGGTATGCTGAATGTGCTGCTCAACCTCTGCTTTGATCAAGTCAGCTGCCTTCTTGATCAGTGCATCTGTGGTATCCGTCTTTTCAATTTGAGTATGAGCATACGCTTTTTCCAGCTCGGCATCCGGATCGGTTTCTATTGTCAGCTGAGTATAGACCACTTCTTCGGGTTTGATTTCTTCTGCTTTAATGACATTTCCAGCCTTGAAAATAGAATCACCCTTCTGCGCCTCCGCCAGAATATCATTGAATTTATCATGGGCAGTCAGCATGACGGCATCCACATCCCGATCACCGGTGCGCTCTCCATAGGGTAGGCGCAAGCCGCGACCGACCATCTGCTCTCGCAGAATTTTGGATGCGGCCGTCCGAAGCGGAACGATGGTATAGAGGTTGTTGACGTCCCAACCTTCTTTGAGCATATTGACATGGATCACGATCTCCACCGGATTTTCCGGATTTTCCACATCCAGAAGCAGACGAGTGTTCGCTTCGGTCTCTGCACCCTTCTGTTTAGAGTGGACGATGATCGTTTTGTTTCGATATGCGCCACTACGGAATTCGTCTGACTTTACGAATTGCTCCACCCAGGTTGCGTGATCCGTATCCTTGCAAACTACGAGCATAAACGGCTTCACCACAGGCTTGCCGTGATTGGCAGCGTAGACTTCCAATTTGCGCTTTGTGCTTTCGTGGCAGGTGATGCCGTCCAGCAGCATCATTTTATCCAGTTGTTTATCACCGAAGTTATAAAAATCAATGTCCGAACGGGTCACGGCATAGGGCGTGCGGGTATAGCCGTCCTCAATTGCTTTGGACAGCGGGTATTCATATACCACATTTTTGAACGGCACCTGCTTGTTCCCCTTGGTCACCAATGGTGTCGCTGTCAATTCCAGTCCCAGCAGCGGATGCAGCTCGTTCAGCGCCTGCGCCCCTTTTTCTGCCCGGTAATGGTGCGACTCATCCATAATGAGCACAAGGTCCGGTAAGTCGGACAACGCCTGATAGAACGAGTCCCCAATGAGCTCGTTCACCTTTTTCATATTTGCGCCCTCTTTGTTGAATTTATCGATATTATACACGAAGATGTGAACATCGGATTCAAACAGGGAGAGCGTTTTTTCACGGTAATCGTCATCCGTAATGATCTGCGGCGGCGTGCTGAAACAGCCAAGCCCCTTGAACACATACTTGGCACTGTTGTTATCACTGAGATCCTTTTTGAGTTTTTCAAAAATCGTAGTATTGGGAGCAACCACGAAAAAGTTCCTGATATGGTGCTGCGTGTAGAGGTAGGCGATAAAGGCTCCCATCAAGCGAGTCTTGCCGACACCGGTTGCCAGAGCAAAAGTCAAGGACATAAAGTCACGCTCAAAATCGGAGCAGATCGGATACATAGCGTGGACAGCGCCCAGTGCCGCTTTCAGATTCATGCCCTTGCGGAGCTGCACGGCGTTTGCAATTTCCTCCAGAATCTTCAGCGATTGCGTCTGTGGCTTGCGGAGGGACATGACACCGCTGATGTAATCCGTAGTATAAAACGGAAAATCGTTAGACATCTTGTTCCTCCTCGTCACAGTCATCATACACCGGCGGGTGTACAATATTCAGGTTGTAATCCGTTTTGCCGAACTCGCAGCGTTCCAGCAGCATTTGCGGAATCTTCTTCACCGTGATGTTGTCGTAAGCCTTATCCAGTCCGCGGTCAAAGGAACGGCAGGCGATGATCAGATATTCTCCTTCCTCCATGGTGTCCTTGATGGAGTCCAGATAGGGGCTGTTCAGGTGTCGTGTGGTCACAAAGAGGTAGCTGTTCTCGTTGCCCATAGACTGTTTCCAGAACAGATCGCTGTCTGGATGATAGTGGAATCCCTCGTGCAGGGCCACCGCAGCCGCCAGCATATTGGCATCATAGTCCTCGTTGATAACATATTCATCAAAGGGGTCTTTGTTAATGAGCGTGGGTGCTACCTCATAGAAGCGGTAGCCGCCGCCACCCTGCCAGTCAACAGATTTTGTAATACCTGACTTGTCTTTATCTGCAATTAGCGCATCAATCCGTGGTTTACAGTGGGTATATGCCTGTTCTCCCATTTCAATGCCAATCCAACGACGTTTCATTTTGTGGGCAACTGCAACAGTTGTTCCGGAGCCTAAGAACGAATCCATCACCAAATCCCCTTCACTTGTTGCAATTTCCAAGACTCTCTTAATTAAATGCTCTGGCTTTTTACCCTTTGGGAAAGAAACGTTACCCTCTTTATGAAGATTATTGGACAGGATATCATCCCACAATGTTGTTAGTGGCTCAGCTGATACCAATTCACCATCGATGAGTCTCAGCTTATCTTTATAGAACAAAATTCGCTCCCCGCTAATGAAATACATATCGGGGTTATTCTCACGATGCAAGTATAATATTTCGGCTGGCTTTCCTTTCGAAGCCAGCACCGTTTCTTGCACTTCTTTACCTACGCTCTTCATATCGGGTCGTGCGGTACGAATTACAGAAATGGCGTTGTTAATAACAAACTGCTCCAACAAAGTAGGATTATTCTTTACGCATTTACGAGCTGTAGGTAGATCAATCTCATTCGCTTGCGCAAATGCCTCTATTAGCGTAATAATGTTCCAATCCGCATAGTTATCATGAATGTTTGTAATAAATTTAGTATATCTGTCATCACGGCTACGTTTCGTATACACACGATTTGGATTCCAGAATTCCTTTTTCTTGGAATACATTAGAATGAAATTTGTTGTAGTAACGCAGCCAGGGTTAATTGCCTTATGACCGGTGGCTGCCCCTTGCTTAAAGGTAATCAAGTATAGACGATTTTGCTTTCCAAATATTTCATCTAAAAGGAGTGTTAAATACGGGAGGTTTTGATCATCAATATGGACGAACAGCGTTCCATCATTTTTCAAAAGAGTATGGATAATTTGCAAACGGCTCCGCATTAAATCCAGCCATATTGACATTTCAAGGTTATCATCATAGTTTTCGAATGCCTGCCCAGTATTAAATGGCGGATCGATATAGATGCACTTTACTTGCCCGGAAAATTTGCTCTCCAGCGCTTTCAGCGCCAGCAGATTATCTCCGTGGATCAGCATATTCTGCGTATCCGGGTCGGTGGCGGTGTTGGAAAGCTCTGTGTTTTCAATCAGCAAACGGGGCTCGACTCGAATCGGCTCATCCTTGCCGTACCACGTCAGTTCCAGCTTATTGGCCATATTTCTGCCACCCTTCCTTTGCTGCAAGTGCTGCAAACTGTTTCTCTAAATTATAACGAATATCGGAATCTGTTGCCTGCTCAAAGGGGCGAGTTTCCGTTGTCGGCAGTGATTGGATTGCAAGGAAAATCTCCGGGTGCTTTGCGTTGTTCTGCATAATTTGCAGTTGCGCAGAACTGCGGTCAAATGGGGATTTCTGAAGCTCGTTCCATGTATCCAGAATATCCTTTTCCAAATCCGTAATATATTGTTTCTGCCGCAAATAGGCAATCAATAAACTGTAATCCATCCGTTATCCTCCTCTGTGTCCGTTGCTTGCGAAATCCGTATCAGCAACCAATTGAACTTTTTCAACTGCCGCTATGGTGCTGTTTTCCTCTCGCTCCAAAGCCTCATCCAGCTCGTACATTAGCATACTGGCAAACATTAACTGCCGTGCCGCATTCTCTGCTGTAATGAAATCATTTTCGTGAGCCTTTGGATTTCGCAAGGCAGCCGCTGCTCCGGCAAACATATCCATAAATCCTCGTTGAACATTTTCGCCTGTATCCGTTGAGGTGTCTGCAATCACAAGCTTAGGAGTTTTGGCCGAAAAAACTGTTTGCATAAGAGGGTAGCCATCCAACTGCTTTCCGTCCTTTCCTCTAAGCTCTGGGAAAAGCTTTTTGACTCTGGCATTTATTTCGATAAAGGCACTGCGTGCAGATTCAAAATAATGGCCATCTTGATACAGTGACCGCGCCACCCGAATAATATCCGGGTGAACCAGCTTCCAGTCAATCGCAAAACGGAGTTCCAGTTCCCTGCGCTTCAAGGCATCTAATTGAATCAAAATTGTATTTCCTTCTCCCGTTGCCATTCTTTGCGTTGAGGTGTAAACAAGATTACGGGAAATGATTTTCCACTCATCGCTTTCTTCAAAGTGATTTTCGTAAATGTACTGAATTAGGTCATTATAAAATTGAATATACTCCGGCGTATCGAAGCGAACTGGTGTTTTAATGGCAAAAAGGCTTTTCATCTGCCCAATTAAAGAATCAATTGTAATCATTGCGGGACCCCTTCCGTGCCATGTGAGTTCTAAATATTGGATATAACATTTCCCCCGGTTTCTGTGTACGGCAAGCAACCACCTCGAAAGACTTTGTTTGTAAATATCACTCACACAGTCTTTGATAAGCCTTGCGAACAGTTTGCGCCATCAAGATTCTGCGCTGGCTTAGGAACTCCATGTAGTCCATATTTTCGAAGTTATCCGGCAGAGCGTGTTCCTTGCAGGTTTTGCGATAACCTTCTTCGCCCAGCTTTTGGCGGTAATGAGAGACATAGTCTTGGGGTGCCTTATCTGAAATCTCGATGTTGGTGGCGTAGTCGAGATAGGTAAAGTTTGCGATCTGGTTCCGGTCACGGTCGCTGGTAAAACCAATGCCGGTCAGGTAGTTTTTCGGGAAAATGTGATGCTTGTCGATAGCATTCTTCGTTCCGCTGGAACCCAAGATGAAATACTTGGATACTGAGGTGTTGCTGAACAACATAGGAGTATTCAGCACGATCTGAGCTGCCACATATCCATACCACGCCGGAGAAATAGCCGCAGCGCTGTTCAGCTCGTTAGGTAGGGTCAAACTGAAATAATCGTCTGTGAAGTGTGTTTCGATTACACGGTCAATATAGGCAATGAACTCTGCCGCCGTATGAACATCACGCAGATCTGCAAATTGCTTTTCCACTTCGGACTCCGTGGAGCCAGTGTAAAAATATGTGATGGTGCTCATAAAGAACCACTTGCTGGTGCATTTCTTCAACTGCGCCGCATCCAGTTTGTAGTCGTATTTGGCGATCAGGTAAAGGACATAACTGAAAACGATAGCGTTGGACGATGCAATCAGCTTGTCGCTGATATATCCGGCCTCTGCCACGATGTTAATGAAACTGTGCCAGTTGTTAAGGTTCATGACCTTGTCCAAAGCGTCCTTAAAAATCTGGAGATTTTCATGCCGGACTTCATCAGAGAACTTTCCGGTCTCAAGATTTTTGCCTCTCAAAAGCATGTAGGCGTATCTCAACCGGGCACGCTTGAAACCAACGCCAACGGCCATGCGAATCAGATGAGAAGGTTCAATTGCCAAAAGTGTGTTGTAAGAGGTGTTGGCGGCTGGTACTCTGGATGTTGCTGCAAACGCATTGATCTTATTGCTGGTTTCATTCTCGTAAACGGAGATAAGAGTCTGAATGAAGTTGTTCTCCGTCAGACTCTGTCCGCCAGAATTGACTCTGACGAAAATATCTGCGACATCTTCCTCGTCTGCGTTATAGCTGATCTCCAAAGTAGGCAGAGAATAATCGGACAGATTCAGTAGCGTATTGATACTATCTTCGATCCTATCCTCTTCCTCGTCTGTCAACAGCGGGAGTCCCTTCTTACTACGGCCTTCGTTAGCCTCCTTGATAAAATGACGCCGCAGAGAGCTGATGGAATTATCCTCTTTTGCCAGGAACACATCACTGATGCGACTGATCCACTCGGTGTCCTTTTCGTATGCCTGGGACCACACGGCAAATTCGCGAGTCAGCGGATTATAGGAGATTTTTATTTCACGATCTGCGAAATTCTTGTCCTTCACCTTGACCGCAAACATAGCCGCGACAAGGGCAGTCAAACGCTGCTGACCGTCAATGACGAGTTCCTTAGGTTCTTCATAGGTTTTTGAGTTATCTCCAATCGTGCTCTTTTTGCTCTCATAATCAACTGGAGACTCCCACAGCATGATATAGCCAATGGGATAGCCCTTGAGCATAGAGTCAAACAACTCACGAATTTTATTGTCCCTCCAAACAAAAGGGCGCTGAAGATCAGGCAGACCGATGCGGCCATTGCGTACATCCTTGACCAAATCCCCGACTTTACTGGGGATATTCTTAAACAGTTCTTTTCCCATATAGATCTCCTAAAATCGTCTTTATCTGTTTATCGATTGTCAGGCACAATTTCCACGATATCCTCAATTCGGCAATCCAGCGCTGCGCAAATCTTCACGAGTATCTCCGTGGTAACATGTCCGTTCCGTCCCATTTTGGTGACGGATGCTGGGCTGATACCAGCTCTCTCGCACAGGTCTTTTTTCTTCATGTCCTTATCGATGAGCAGCTTCCAGAGTTTTTTATAACTCACAGACATAAAATATCTCCTCCGTACCGATATACAAAAAATGCTCTGCCGCTTGGCAGAGCATTCGGTCTATTGCAGCCATACTGCCAAGGCCTATTCCAACACTTGACAGCGTTGTTTATAATGATAGCACATTTGGGCAGGAAAAGCAAGAAAATGATAAATCCGCACGAATTCAGGCTCTATTGGATTCCTTTTCGAGCTGCAAAAGAAACGGTTGAACCTCCGGGCAGTCAGAGCTACAATGCCAACACCTCATTGTGAGGACAAACTGATTGGAGGTCAAACGATGAATTATGAAGTAAACCCGTTTCAGGACTACGAATCGATCACCATTGATGAGCTGAAGGATCAAGCCAACAGCCTATTGAAACTGGTAACGGATGAGCAGCGCCCACTGCGCGTATGCATGAATAATGGCAAGGAGTTTCTGCTGTTCCCTCAGGACCTGCTCGCACCAATCTGTGACTCTGACTTTCGCCTGATTCTGCTGTCGGCAATGCGGTATGCGATGGGCAGAAACACATATATGCCCGCGGTAGTTTCCGATTACATTAAGCGCCATATTCGGTTTCTGGACGATAAGTTTCTTGCGTTGGCTGCCGATGATATCCGGCGGCACCTTGAAGACTATGCAGAGCATGAGCCGAATCCGAATCTTTGGCAGGGCCTTTTGATGCACTTGAAACAGGGCAGAGCGCGCGTGCCACTCGTCAGGCAAGGAAGATTAGGTCTTGCCCGACCTGCGGGAAGCCCTCGCTTTGAGTGCCAATCGAAAAATATTCATGATAAAATTACGAGGAAAGTCAACAATGTTTTCCTCGCAGGGCGCAGATACTTTCCCTTACTCCGGGTAAGCTTTCCCTTAAAATGCCCATCAAATTACGGGAATACGACGACTATTAAGGGAAAACTAATTCAACCTAAAATAGTCCTATGTTTCCACAAGCGTCACACAATCCTCGAAATCTGCAGCATATTCCTGCGATAACTATTACCGGATATACGAAGCCCCTCTTGCAGGAAAGACGGTTTTGTGGTATTTTATAGGCAGAGAAAGAAGGTGAATGCGCATTGAAATTGTTTGTGCTGGACATCGGCGGCAATGAAGTACCAACTTATGTTTCACCTGCAACGGCGGGTGATTTGCAGGCAACGACCAAATGGCAGACGAAATGGACGAGCAAGGCTACGCAGGACATGCCAAACAAAGTTGCGCTTCGCCGAACCGATACCAACGAATTGCTTGGGCTGATGGCCTATGCCGTTGATGACGCTATCCTTGCGGTAGAGATTATCTATGTAGAAAGTGCTGATCACAGCAACGCAAATCTTCTTCATGAAATAGGCGGTGAGAAGAAGTACATTGGCATCGCCAGGGCGCTGTTCGCATATGCTGTGTCGATTTCTATGGAAAACGGGTATGACGGCGTTCTTGCATTTAAAGCGAAAACCAGTGAATTGGTGGAATACTATATCCGCGAGTTCGGCGCAAGTCGTGTGGGTTCCTATGATCCTTTCCGTTTGGTGATTTGGGAGGATGCTGCGCGAGAACTGATCGACTACTTTGAAAGGAGCAACTGACATGGATAACGAGCGTATGGAAGAGTTAGAGAAAATTGAATCTCATGGTGCTGAGAACGGCTGGGTTGCCCCGATGACAGAGGAGGACAGAGCGTTCTTCGCATATTTTCGTTCGGTGTTTAAGCGCTATAATATTTCGCCCTCAAAGGCAACACGGCTGGAGTATGATTTTGTGACACGAGTTGCGGAGAGTGAGTTTTATCTCCAGAAGGCAAATGCGTGAGGGTATTCTTTGTCTATAGCGATGCAAATACTGCGCCGCCTATTCTTGTATAAAGGGCTTGCTTAACCTTTCCAGCAGAGGTACAATGTGGCAAACTGGGGTACCGGATTACCTGCCCACAGCACTCCGCCAAACTATGAAAAACCGCTTTCTGTCCCCTGTCACGAGGGTGTTCAGAAAGCGGTTTTTGACCACATGTTTGACTACAAATAGACGTGGAGCATGCGGAAACAGTGGAGGTAAGAGTTGCGAAGAGCGTACATAATAAAACAAAAACGGCTATAAAGCACCGGAAAAAGTAGAAAAATTTTTATTCAAAAGTTTGGGAGCAGGATGCCGCAGGTTCGAATCCTGTCACTCGGACCACCTTTCTTGGAAAAACCGCCTTTTTGGCGGTTTTTCTGCGTTATAAGTTCAATTTTTGAAGTGCGCTTGACCTCATTCCAACTGTGGTCAGAGAGGTAAAATGGCGGCTTTATCCTTGGAACGGAAGAATGCCGAAAAACGCAAAATCCCTAACCCCTCCCTAACGGGTGTAACTTCAGTATTTTCGCCGCAGAAACGACGGAAACTTGAATTTTCCGGTGTTATCCACTATAATAATTCTACGGAGGCCTTTGTGCCGCCAAGGCAGCCGTGTGGGTGTATTCCCATGCGGCTTTTCACTTATTTGCAGTTTTATGGAGCCATTGATATGTATGACAAATCCATGATTGCACAGCTATTACCGTCTGAAATGATAATAAAAAACTATATACATGGAGACCCGGATTGCAACTATGAGAGGTATTTATTAGAGTTCGTAAATGCTTCTGACTTTTTCCGCACAAAATCAGGCGGAGATATTTATCAATCTCCCGAAAGTGAAGAGAACGGGCAATGTGATTGTATTTCGACAAGTTATCAGTTGGATTTCAAGCTAATTGCCAGTAAAACTGCATTGCAGGCAAAAAGCATTTTATACCCAAGTAAAACCGAAATTGTGAAAGGCGTATTTGTCACGAGTGAACCTAAAGTTAAAAATGGTTCAATTAAAGCAACACGCATCCATGCCGCTCTAAGAGAATATGATTTTGAAGGTTTGCAGAAGTTACGCACAACCACAATAAAGAAGCAGGGAGTCGAAAACGATATCATTGAGTTACTGAAAACCCTTGAAACACGAAAGCATCTTTTACTTTTCTTTCCCTACAAATTCATATTTAATGACAAGTATGAATTCCTCGCCGGGATTGCACAAATCCAAAATGCATTAAACAGTGATTTTCGATGTGCTATGCAATACCGGACGCACGAGGTAGGAGCTGATTTTGATACATATATTGCATTCATCTACGATGATAAGATTGTATTTATGATTGAGAACGCTGCTCATTTATCCTATATCGACAGCGTTAATCTTACTAAAAGTCCCGTTTATATGCGATTATTGGATTATAGTTGGTAGTTGGAGGAATATAATATGTACTTATCTACAATTACGCTTAAAAACTTCAGAAAGTATGCCTATGATGGGGTGAGCAAACACGGAATCACAGTGAATTTTCACAAGGGATTAAACGCATTGATTGGAGAGAATGATTCCGGAAAAAGTGCAATAATTGATGCAATCAAGCTTGTCCTCCAAACGCAAAGTGGCGAATTTACGCGTGTTACGGATGAGGATTTTTATATTAGCGCTACTGGGGAAATTGCAACAGAATTCAGTATCGATTGCACTTTTGAAGGATTTGAAATCAACGAAGCAAAAAATTTTATTGAATGGCTCTCGTTTGAAAAAGATAAAACCTCTGGTGCGGTGTTTTATAAACTACTCCTCCACTACCGGGCATGGCGTGAAAATGGTCGTATTTATACTGAACTCAAAGCTGGAGATATCGAAGACGGTATATCGCTCGATGGCAAAGCGAGAGAACTCTTAAAATGTGTTTATTTAAGACCGCTTCGGGATGCGCAGAAGGAAATGCATAGCGGACGAAATTCACGAATTTCTCAAATACTCTTTAGCCATCCTTTGTTTTCCGACAAAGAAGATAATACGCTGGTTACTCTTATTATGCGGGCAAATGAAGGTATAGAGAAATATTTCCTCGAAGAAGAAGGCCGAGAAATTCTTGGAAAAATCAGAAACACACTTGCTGAATTTTTAGATGAACACGCTTCCAAAGATGCCTCAATCAAAACCTCCGAAATGAGATTGAAGTCGATTTTAGAGAGTCTATCTTTGGTTGCGCCAGAAATACAACCCGGTTTGGGGGTACATAATCTTTTGTTTATTGCCGCCGAGCTCTTGCTATTGAACAGTAATGCCAATGGTAGTTTGAAGCTTGCGGTTATTGAGGAATTGGAAGCGCATCTGCATCCGCAAGCACAGCTCCGGTTGATCAGCTATCTGCAAAAAGAATACAACGATTCTGGTGTGCAGGTGATTGTTTCTACGCACAGTTCCATTCTCGCATCTAAAATCAACGTTAAAAATCTTATTTTGCTTAAAAATGACACTTGCAACGGTGTACAAAGGGAACATAATAAAAAACTTAATAATGGACTGCCAATCTTACACAAAGTACCGCCCAAACGAGACTACGGGCGGTATTTTTGTATCATGGCGGAGAAAGGAGGAACTTCCCACGGGGGCTTGACTGAAAAGTTGAGCCCCTTTTTTCATGCCAAAAAACAGGAGGTAAATGCTTATGGCAGATGATAAAACCACAAAAACGCCGGAACAGCCGGTAACGGATAGCGGGCCGGGCAAGGAAACGCCTCCCGCTCCCCCAAAAGAGCCGGAGAAGGTTTCCGTTTCCCCGGAGCCGGAAAAAAAGACGGAACCGGAGGTAAAGAACCCGCAGGTTTCCGTCTATAACTTCGCTGAAATTATGAAAGAAAAGAAAGCAGAGGAACGGGCGGCAGCTCCCGGCGTGGAAAAGCCTGACCCGACAAAAGTGGAGAAACCGGAAAAGCAGCCGGAGGCTCCCAAAAAGGCTGAGGGAAAACAGGAAAAGCCCAAAGAGCCGGAACCGCCGAAGCGCCGGGGCCGTCCCCCGAAAGCAAATAAGGACAAGGACGCAGCCCCGAAGTCCAAAGCTCCCGCACAGAAACCGGAAAAGGCGGTCAAAAAGGAACCGGAGAAAAAAACGGCTCCAACGGTGCAGACCGCTCCCACTCCGAAGGAACCCGAAAAGCCGAAGGATGCACCACGCCGGGGCAAGGAGCAGATCGTCTATATCAAGCTGAACGAGCTCCACGCCTTCAAGAACCATCCCTTTGAAGTCCGGGATGATGAAGAAATGCGGGCTATGGTGTCCAGCGTCAAGGACAAGGGCGTTA
>ENA-ORSK01000509-ORSK01000509.1-human-gut-metagenome-genome-assembly--contig:-NODE-509-length-39128-cov-3.573260_pt1 | contig 39128 bp, 27 predicted proteins | sample MGYA00242192_ERZ509159 | MGnify/ENA primary metagenome ERZ509159 (study PRJEB26280, sample SAMEA2338663) | human gut metagenome | biome: human gut; feature: human-associated habitat; material: faeces...
CCGCCCAGCCACACCTGAGCGATATTCTCAAAGCGGCGGTTCTCGTAGATCTCACGGGGAGGGATGTGGCAGTGGTAATCGCAGATAGGCATATCCGCCGCGTAGTCGTGGTACAGATGCTGCGCAGTGGCAGACTGGAGCATGAAGTCCTTATCCATAAATGCTTTCATGGGTCGATAACTCCTTTTTCTGATCGATGTTTGTTAGAAAATAGTCAAACGTTGTGTACAACGGGACACCCGCCTGCACGGGCAAACTCGTCTTACTTTTAGTATAGCGGAAAATTCGCATGTATACAACTGAAAAAGTGACAAATTTTCTAGCACACAATTGTGCTTTTCGCTGGAAATGCCCCAAAACGGCACCTTTGGGCTAAAAATATTGCACAAAGCCCTTGACTTATTTGTATACAACAGCATAAAATAGGGTAAGGAGCAGAGGGCAGACAAAGAGGCTCTCTGATAAGCAAAGCAAGTTTATAAAGGAGATCAACAAGATGGAAACTTTGAACTACAAGGTTCTGGAAGGCACCGGCTACAACGGCTACATCCTGAAGGATGCTCCCGTTAAGGTGATGCAGTTCGGCGAGGGCAACTTCCTGCGCGCGTTCCGCCACAACGTGAAGGTCGTGAGCGGATCGACGGGCTGGATGCACCATCACAAGCAGGACGTGGAGCGTTTGTGCCGCGAAGAGGGACAGACACTCTTCTGGGCCAGCAACTTCTCCGTCGGCGTGGCCATCTTCTCGGCCGTCAACCGCTACCTGGCCAAACTGATGAACCAGTTTCCACAGTATGACGTGGCCATGACCGAGACCCACCACGTCCATAAGCTCGACGCACCGTCGGGCACCGCCATCACCCTGGCAGAGGAGATCTGTCAAAATCTGGACCGCAAGACGGAATGGAAGAAGGGCACCACCACCTGGGACGACGGGCGCATCGAAGGAAAGTCGGCCCACAGAGACGACCAGCTGCTCATCGACAGCGTCCGCCACGACGAGGTGCCGGGCATCCATAGTGTCCGCTATGACAGCGAGGCTGACGAGATCACCATCACCCACTCTGCCCACTCGCGCAAGGGCTTTGCCCTCGGAGCGGTGCTGGCTGCGGAATATACGCTCACCCACAACGGACTGCTCACGACGAGCGACCTCTTCCAATTCTAACCTCCAGGTCGCTCCTGATTCATACGAAAAACTAACAATCTTATGATAGACAAAGAAAAACAAAAACTCGACCCGAAGAAGCAATGGGCGAAGTTTATCATCGTAGGAGGCCTCTACCTGCTCTTCCTCCTTTGGGTACAAAGCTGGTTGGGACTGGTCGTCCTGCCGTTCATTTTCGACAACTACATCACCAAGAAGATACGCTGGACGTGGTGGAAGGACTCCGAGGGCCCCGTGCGTATGGTAATGTCGTGGGTTGACGCACTGATCTTTGCCCTCGTGGCTGTCTATTTCATCAACATCTTCCTGTTCCAAAACTACGTCATTCCCTCCTCTTCCTTGGAGAAGAGCCTCCTCACGGGCGACTACCTCGCCGTCTCCAAGGTGAGCTACGGACCGCGCATCCCGCAGACACCGCTCACCATGCCGCTTACCCAGCATACCATGCCGGTCTTCAACTGCAAGAGCTACATCGAGTGGCCTCACTGGGACTACCGCCGCGTGAAGGGTCTGGGACACGTAGAGCTCAACGACATCGTCGTCTTCAACTATCCTGCTGGCGACTCCCTGCTGAGCAACGAGGCCTATCAGGCTCAGGACTACTACCAGATGGTCTATAACACGGGCGAAAGCCTCCTCATGCAGCAGCAACCGGACATCAACCTCGCCACGATGAGCCTCCTGCAACAGCGCGACTTTTTCAGCAAGGCCTACGCCTTGGGACGCAACTATCTCGTGCAGAACCAGGCCGTCTATGGCGTGATTGACTCGCGCCCCACTGACCGCCGCGAAAACTATGTAAAGCGCTGCGTCGGAATGCCTGGACAGATGCTGCAGATCAAGAACAAGATCGTCTATCTCGACGGCAAGCCCAACAAGGAGCCGGAGAACGTGCAGTACACCTACCTCATTAAGTGGCGCGGCGTGACAGCAAGCGAACTTCTGGGACAGCGCTATGACGACCTGCGCAAGGAACTCAACATCAGCGAGGAGGACGTACAGAGCCTCAGCTACCTCCACGGCGCGGACGTGGAGCGCGGCACCATCCTCAACGACGCCATACTGAAAGAGTATGACGGCTACATGCCGCTCACGAAGCGTGCCGCACAGGCCCTCAAGCAGAAGGGGCTCGTCGCTGCCATGCGTCCCGTCACAGACCGCGACGTCTTCTCGGGCATGGTCTATCCGCTCGACGGCTACACACAGTGGACGCGCGACAACTATGGTCCGGTATGGATTCCGAAGAAGGGAGAGAGCATCAAGCTGACCCTCGCCAACCTGCCGGTATATGAGCGCTGCATCCACGTCTATGAGGGCAACGACCTGGAGGTGAAAAACGGCAAGATCTTCATCAACGGCAAGCAAGCCTCATCCTACACCTTCAAGATGGACTACTACTGGATGATGGGCGACAACCGCCACAACTCTGCCGACTCACGCTACTGGGGCTTCGTGCCTGAGGACCACATCGTCGGCAAGCCGCTCTTCGTCTGGTGGTCGAGCGATCCCGACCGCCATGGTTTCAGCGGCATACGCTGGTCGCGCCTCTTCACATGGGTCGGAAACATCAAATAAGGATGCTGACTCCAATCCATCACCACAACCACATGCCCCACCCCCTTGCGGGTGGGGCTTTGCTCTGTTCGGCCTACTTCGCCCCTATCCAGTGGTGGCAGAAGGTGTACCGCCACCAGAGCGTGTACATAGAGGGCTACGACCACTTCGTCAAGCAGACCTACCGCAACCGCTGCCTCATCGCCACGGCCAATGGCACACAGTCGCTATCCATCCCCGTAGAGAAGCCCGCTGACGGACGACTCGACAAGACACGAATGCGAGAGGTGCGCATGAGCGACCATGGGGACTGGCGCCGAATCCACTGGAGTGCGCTCTGTGCGGCCTACGGCGAGAGCCCATTCTTCGAGTATTATGCTGATGACCTCCACCCCTTCTTCGAACGGCCTTGGCACTACCTCCTCGACTTCAACACCGCCATCACCCACACACTCTGCGCGCTGATCGGCTTCCAACCAGATATCCACGAGACTACCCAATATCTTTCCACACCCCTCGACGATCACCTCGACCTGACGGACTACCGCGAGGCTATCCGCCCGAAGCACGCCTTGCCTGACCCAGACTTCTCACCGCGCCCCTACTATCAGGTCTATGCACAACGGTTCGGTTTCCAGCCCAACCTCAGCATCCTCGACCTGCTCTTCAATATGGGCAACGAGGCCGTGCTCTATCTATAACAGGTCCATGTTCTATCTATAAGGAACATGCGCCCGCAGAGGCCTTAGGAATGACATTCTCGTTACAACACTCTATCGTCTCTTTTTGTAATAAAGCCCCCACACATCCTGCCAGCTCGCATGGAAGAACACCTTCGAAAAGATTTTCAAAAAGCAGGGGAATGGTCTCCCATGACCGCATCACTCCTTTTGCTATTGGCAAACATCAACATACGACGAAACTCTTCCTTACTAACAACAGGAAACTTCACATTACCCGTCATCGCCTATTTCCCTTCTCACTTTCTGTCATTTGCTACTCTGTCAAAAACTGACAAAGCGAAAAAAGCACCATTCCAACGGATTTTCACGGTTTAAAACGCTTAACTTTGCAACGAGAGTATCACAAAATATTAAAAACATCGCTTATGATAAAGAAAGCACTCACAATCAGCATTAGCGCCCTGTTGGCAGCTACAGGCCAAGCGCAAAACGCCTATTTGGAAACAGGATTTGACGAGGGGATGCCCACAACATTCATCCTTCACGACGAGGACGAGCGAACGCCATCGACCGACATGTCCTCTCTCGGATTCGAGGTGGGAAAAGCATGGATCGTCGCCAAAGGGGTAGATCCCGTCGACGCAGACAACAACGTAGCAATCTCCACTTCGTGGTACAAGAATGCAGGAGCGGCTAACGATTGGATGGTTACACCTGGCATCACCATTACCGACACCAAGGCCATACTACGGTGGCGTTCTATGGCTCGCGACAAGGATTTCCGAGACGGGCTCAAAGTATATGTGTCCGAAACGGGAACGTCCGTGGACGACTTTACCACCCCTCCCATCTTCTCCCTTTCTAAAGAAGCAAACACTTGGACGGAACATGAGGTGAGCCTTGCCGACTACGTAGGCAAAACCATCTACATCGCATTCGTCAATGACAGCAAAGACAAGGCAGCCCTCTATCTCGACGATCTCTTCGTTGGCATTCCTTCACACGTCACGATGTCTCTCGACCTGGGACGTGTTTTCGACGGCTGTGACACGATACCTCTGAGGGGAACCGTACAAGCCACCAACGAGGATGTCAACGGATTTACCATCGGTTTTCAGTCGGGAGATCAGTACTTCGAACAGTCGTTCCATGATATCGTCGAGGCTGGCAAAAGCTTAGCCTTCAGCATGGACAAGCCGTTCCTCCTGGAGCGTAACGCTACTGCCCAGTGGAAGGCATGGGTCAAAAGTGGCACCGACAGCGTCAGCTATAGTGGGAACACCTCAGCCTACCTGTGGAAACTCGTGGCAGAAGAAGTCACGGGAACATGGTGTGGGTATTGTGTACGCGGCATTGGCGCACTTGACTACATGAAGAAGAATTACCCCAAAGGATTTATCGGCATTGCCATCCACAACAACGGCAGCACACAGGTCCCTGATTCCATGGCGATTCCAGGCGAAGCTTATCTCAACAATCTGTTCTCACACTTAGGGGCTGCAGGTTATCCTCACGCTGGCATTAATAGGAACGTAATGTACTGGGGAGATCCTGCCGACATCCCTGCCATGTACACGGCTATAAAGAGCAGCAATAGCAATACAGTAGGCTTACGCCTGACAGCCAACTATGATGAGCAGACCAATCAAATAGCAGCAAATGTAGATGCCTTTTTTGCCACTGATTTCGACAAAGCGCATTACAACCTTGCTTTTGTAGTGGTGGAGAATAACGTACATCGCACCCATGCTGAAACAGGCATCCTCAACAACTATTGCGGTTATGACCAAATGAACTATTACGCAGGGGGAGGATTAGGTAGCATGTACGGCTTCGAGAACCAGCCAAACATTATCAACGCCGACGACATTTGGTTTCAAGACGTCGCGCGCGGTATTTTCCCCAGCTACGAAGGTGTCAAGGACGCTTTTGGCGTGGAGAGCGTGAAGGAGGGAGACCACCTAACATACAACTACTCACTCGACATGCCAGAGACGGTACTGAAGAAGGAAAATACCGGACTGGTAGTTCTGCTGCTCAATGAAGATGGCATGATCATCAACGCCGATAAGTGCGCTATAGAGGGTACGATTCTCAACAGGACCGACTCCATCACTCGGTCCGTGACTACCGACCCATACTACTATACCCTCGGGGGTATTCGAGTAGAAAAGCCTAGCAAGGGTGTATATATCCACAAAGGACACAAGGTCGTGTTCTGATTTGCTAGAAGCATATCGTTCATTACGACTATTTGCTTTTGAAGGATGATTTTGTGTTATCTCATGGGTAATAGTTCGCTATTACCCATGAGATTTGCTTTACTATGCTCTACAAACTTTTGGAGATTTTGATTTTGACACTTCTTTGATTTTCTTGACTGAGGAGTTTGTTCCAAGACGAAATCCCTGTGTACTACAAATCAAAAGCAAAGGATGCGTTTGTAGAAAACCGACATGCTAGCAACATAGGGACCCTAAAGTTGGATGAAAAAACGGGAGCCAAACTTGAGTTAGAGCGCCCTCATGAATTCTTTCATTGCCGAACACATCTAGAGAAAGGCGGGAATGGAACATCACGTCCATTCCCGCCTTTCTTCATTAGAAGCGCGACCTACTATCTTTGCTAATTACCTGACAAGGAGTTTCATCACATGCGTTCCTTCGCGTCGGATATAAATGCCAGCTTTCGTTGGCTTGTCGATACGAACACCATCTAAGCTGTAGTATGCGGTGCCTTTTTGCGCATGGCACTCCGTGGGGTCAACTTTTGTCGCCTCACTGGCGAGAACGGTCTGAGGCGCACTCCATTGACTGGTTTTGCTGCCATCGGCATTGGTAGCACGCACCTCGAAACTATAGTAGTTGTCTTTTTGCAAACCATTAATCACCACCGACTCGCCATTAATACCCCTCATCTCTGTAGTATCCAGCTCGACAAACTGTTCCTCCACCTCAGGGTTTTCATCAGAAATGGCCTCACCTGTTACATTCACCTTGAGAGCACCCTCTACATAGCCAGCGCCATTGCCTCGGACAATGAGAATACTGTCAATGATAGCGACATCTCCCTTCACCTGAAAAGTAATATCCGTCTCCGTCAATCCGTTGTCAAACTGGTAATAATAGGATTTGTCACTGGAAGTGAGACGATAGGCACCACTCTTACCATTAGACGATACTGTGAAGACAGGGGTTTTGCCTGACAGACTGTGAGCCCGAACTAAGACCGTGAACTGCTCATCCATATTATATAGGTTTAGTTTCGGCGTGGTCAGTGATCCTTCAGCACTGGCAGCACCCAATTTGACGGCCCCACCGGCTTGATAGACACGTTTACCTGTCCATCCATTCCTCTCCATATAATTATCCAGCGAAACAGAAATATCTTTGCTATCAGGTGAAGAAGGCGTTCCGTCGTTCATAAAGACAAAGCCCTCGGCAAGGGCGACTGGCTGATCGGACTCTCTTGCAAGAGAATGCCAACGCAAGTCGTACAGAGCCTCAGAAGCGCTGCCTTCCCAATAGGCACGGAAACTATCATCCCGAACCTCCGTGAAACCCAAACCGCTAGGTGTTCGGAAATGGTTGGGCATGAAGCGAAATGACACCACCCCGTCATGGTGGCGTATGTCTGTCACCCAACGATCAAGCCCCACCCCCTGGTAGGTCTGTGAGGCAGGGGTCGTTTCATCGGTAAATGCATCATTTCCGCCGAAGGGGAAAAGATCACCAGCCTCCGATTCATGACCTAACGTCTCATCATAACCTGATTCATTATCGGCGCAAACTAAATAGTAACGACGATGTGCGGTAGTATTGTTGAGCGTATTTTTGTCCCATGCATTTTGTAGAAAATCGACATGGGTGATCATCAAGCCGCTTGCCTTGATGCCCACATCCCATCCCGTCTGCTGACGGTTTTCCAAAAGATAGAACTCATCATGCCTGGCTGTCGGAAGGAGATAAGCCTGACGACTATCTGCAATATTCTCCAGCGTGAGCACATCAGAAGGCTCATTGATGATGGTTGGTTCCATCCACCCGAGCGAGATTCGCTCAAAGGCGGTGTAGGAGGGAGGGATGTTCGTGTTCTCGTTGTATGTGCCATAGTCCATATTGTCGTAGCGCCCCAACACGTATTCCGTCGTTGCCGTGTTATAGTGATCTGCCAGTCCTAACACATGACCAAACTCGTGAGTGAGCGGTCCGATTCCACAAGGTGTAGCGCCACTATTGCCAAACAGTTCTGCAGAGCAGGCGTAGGTGTCAAGGCAGACGTCGTCAAGACACACGTTATAACCCGCCGAGGACAGCTCGTACTTGTGTGGCCATATAGTATTGGCATCAGCACCAAAATTTTCGCCATAGCCAGCATAGATGACATATACCATCTCTACCTTGCCATCACCATCGAGATCATACTGTTTAAAGTCCACCAAGGGGTCAGCCAACTGACAGGCCTCAGCTATTGCCTTCGTCGGTTCTTCGTCGCCAGTCATGTTGCCCCAAATGTCAGTAGCGTCTTTTCCGTAGTACGACATCTCCTTCGATAGTGTAACAGGACCCACTACATCAAAATGAGGGTTGAAACGTCCGTTACTCTGAGAGTAGAAGTAATCATGTGCCGAACCGATGGCACCATTGTCATGAAACCCCTCCTCGTTGAGCATCCGTTCAAAATAGGAAGCATCATAGGTGAATTTCTGGTCTTGAAACTGTGCAAGGATGACTACGCCTTTGAAATCACCCGTTGTCGGAAAAGACCCCACACGCATCTTTTCATAGGGAGTAACCGTGTCTACAGGCTTCGCTTGCATCGGCAATATTGTTTCGGTAGAAGATGTAAAGTTTTCTGCTTTCTTTATCAACTTCAGAAACGCCTTGTCTGCTGCCGAACGTAGTGGAATGTCACGCACTATGGGAGCACCCTCGGTGCTTAAATAGCCTTCTTGGGTTTGATAGGCATAACGGTAATAACCATCGGACGACTGCATGATGGCGTAGCCATCGGCTGTGAGTCGTTGATGACCATGTTCGTCACCACGGAGATAGACGGTAATAACAGAACCATCTGGTTGCTTCAATTGGACAGCTCCCCGATAAGCAGGTGCTGCTGAGGCGGCAAGCGCTCCAACAAGCAAAAGGGCGGATAGCAAGTTCTTACTTTTTTTCATAAATCTAAAGCATTTGGTTTACGCTTGCAAAGGTACGAAGAAGCAAGAAAACTCCCACATTTATATTATAGATAGACTATGATTGGGATATAGACAAAAACTGACAGAGCGATAAAATCAGCATTTTCCTTAGGTTTATCATCGCTTTCTTAATACTTTTGCAGCATAATTGGCAGTCCTCTACAATTCTGCCACACAGCAAATAGTATTCATTTAGTTCAACATTTAAAAAATCAGCTTATGAAGTACAAGTCACATTGGATCTCGTTCGCAGCGCTTGCAGCTCTCATAGGATGGTCTTCGCCATCTTGGGGACAGGAAGCAAAAACTGCATACGGCATCATTGACAAGGACGCAGGTATGGGCTCCGGAGTCTATACCTTTGACGTCAGTTCTGACACGCTCGACAACGTGCAAATTGTTGCTCCTCTGAGCGTAGACCACATCATGGGTGCTACTATGGTGGACAACGTCTACTACTACATCGACTATGAACAGAACACAAAAGGACATAAGTCTCATGGATTCTATAGTTTTGACCTGGAAACGAAAAATGTAAAAAAAGTTGGAGACTACCATGACCAGCAGCAAGGACCTGCAGCCAGCCATTTTGCCTGGGACGCACAGACACAGACCATGTATGCGCTGAACAGCGTACAATCTGGCAACGGGTTGGTGAAGATTGACCTCACCAACGGCGATCTCATCCCTGTCTGTACATTTTCTTACGACCGTCTAACGGAAAAAGACAAACAGAGAGACAAGAGTTTTCACACATTGATCTCGATAGCCATCAACTATGATGGCGACATGTACGGCGTGAGCTATGGTGGTGCACTATACAAAGTAAACCCCGTCACAGGACTTTGCTCCTTGATCGGCGAGCTCGACTATAATCCCGACCAAGCTTACATGTACAACAATAACTGCCTGTTCTTCGACAACGAGACTGGAAAACTATATTTCCGCTTCTTCACGTTCTATGGAAAGAAATATGAGTTGTCCGAAATCGATTTGAAGACAGCCCATGTGACCCATATTGCCACCCTGCCTTACGAGACGGACGCAAGCGGCATGATAAGCAAGTCCATCGGATTCGATGGCATCGTAATGCCGTACGTGCCTGCCGAAGCAAGTGCACCACAAAAAGTGCTAAACTTGAAGCTGACACGTGGAGAGCAAGGTGAGCTGACGGCGAAACTGGAATGGGACAACCCATCGAAGACCTATGGACGCGGTGGCACCTTAGAGGACCTTGACAGTATCATTATCTATCGCGACGGAGTAGAAGTGCACCGCATCGCCAATCCTGTCATCGGTGGCCACGAGACTTGGACCGACAACTTACCCGAGCGGGGTTATTACACCTACAAGTTTGTACCTGTAAATGACATGGGGTATGGCGACCGCCGTTCCATCTCGGCATATATTGGCGTGGGAGACCCTATGAACGTGGGAGAGCTCAAGGCTGAGCCAAAGGACAACTACGCCAACATCACGTGGACAGCACCCACAGAGGGTAAATTTAATTCATGGATCAACACCACTGACCTCACCTATGATGTATGGCGTATGCCTGGCAATGTGAAACTGGTTGAGAAGAGCAAGGAAACCTCCTTTACAGACACCACACTTCCAGTGATGGGCAAATACCACTATAACGTCATAGCGTATGCAGGCGGATACCAAAGCGACTCCATCAGAACGGAAGATATCATCGCTGGGCCAGCATTCCAAGCACCCGATACGCTACTGAGCGACTACGCAAACTTTATGTTATGGAACAACATCGACGCAGACGGAAGTACCACGACATGGACATGGCAGACAGCAGGCCTTTACGGACAATTCGGTGGGGCCACCGATAGTTATTACTATGAGGAATATGCCCCACAAAATTGGCTCATCTCCCCGCGCATCCGCATGGAGAAGGACTAGCATTACAAGATTACATTTGAGACCAAGACTGGTAGCGACAAGGTACAGGAACTGCTTGCCATCGGCTTTGGTCAAGGCGCAGAGATTAGCAATCAGGACAGCATCTACCAGTTTGCCTTAACGGAGAAAGAGGCTTTGACATTGCGCGTCAACCTGCCTGTTGTTGAAAACACAGGTGACTACAATTTCAGCTTTGTTCACCGCACGCTATACAAGAACTACAATATCGCCATCAAGAACGTCATCTTTGCAGAAGACCACGAAGGCTATATCTCGGGACGGGTAACCTGCGACGGAAAGGGCGTAAGCAATGCACTAGTTCGCACGGAGAACGGACAGTTCACTAGCAGAACCAACAACGATGGTCAATATACCCTCAACTACCTGCCCGAAGGCAGTTATAACATTATCGTAGAAGCATTGGGTTATCGCGATGGCTCGGCTACTTCTACCGTCTCAGAGTTGGAAACAACCACAGAGAACATCGCTATTGAGGCCCTTCCCACTTATTCCCTCCAAGGCAGAATTAGCGACACTGTGGGCGATCCTGTAGTAGGTGCAACCGTCATACTCTCTGGGTATAACAACTACGAGACAACGACGGCTGCAGACGGTTCTTACAGTATCAGCGGCATCTATGAGCACACGGGCTATACCGTTAGCGTAAGCAAGAACAAACTGCTGGGTGTCAGCGAGACCATTGACGTAAACGCAAACAAGACGTTGAACCTCACCCTGAAGGATAACATCAAGCCAGCCAAGGCAGTGAATGTGGCCGAGTCAGCCAACGGTGACCAAACGGAAGTGACGTGGCAGGCACCAGCCAACGACCCGCGTGTGGACCGTATTGACGACGGTGCCATCACCACTGGCACTGGATACCAAAACGGCGCAACGAACAAATCGACCTTCGGTGTAATTCGTCGAGAAGCCGCCACTGTTTATGGCGCACAGTTCTACCTTACCAACGCACCAGGCGTAAGCCATTACAGTGTCGCCCTGCGCATACTAGGACTGAAGGAGAACGGCGATCCCGACGAGGCGAATGTGCTTTTTGAAAATACCTATGTACCTGCAAAGGATGACCAATGGAATGAGTACACCCTACCCACACCTGTTGAGGCACCGAACGGGTACTACCTCTGCGTGGCAGCATCCAGTTGGCTTGGGATTGGCATAGACGGTGGCGGCGACACTGCAAAATATCCGTTCCAAGCAATGACCAACTGCTTCAGTGGTGATTTCACAACAGGCACCTATTATTACCTGGACAACCAGCAGAGCGAGAACATGCATCGCAACTTTATGATCCGCCCCATAAGCGCTCCGTACAGTGTGCCCGAAGACCACATCACAAAGACGGGACGTTTCATGCCTTGCTACATGGAGAAGAACGAAAATGAACAACCCACGCTCTACAATTATAAGGACAACTACAAGGTGCAGGGAGCAGAGCCAACAACTCCACTGAAGACCGTACAGAATCGCGTGCGCTACAACGTCTATCGCCTTACCCCTGCCAACGCAGCCAACGAAGAGGCATGGACGAAACTGGCCACTAACCTTCAAGAGCGTAGTTACACCGACACCAACTGGAAGACGCTTCCACAAGGCACTTATTATTATGCCGTGAAGGCCATCTATACAGGCGACAAAGAGTCCGTGGCAACTCTCTCCGACAGTATTGGCAACAAAATGCTCACTAACGTCGTTTTCAACCTCACCACAAACACGACGGACAATGAGGCTTATGGCGCAAGCGTCGTCATGGTAAACGGAGGCGGCATGCATACCTATCAGATGACAGCTGACGACACTGGTGTGGCTACGAGCAGTAGCGTATGGAAAGCAACCTACGAGGTACACATCTCGCTCGACGGATTCTATCCGATCGACACAACCATCATTGTTGACAAAGAGAACAGCTACACATTCAGCTACGAGCTCATAGAGCACAAGGTGCAACCACACGACTTGATCATAGAGAACGGATCGTATGGCGCACAGAAACTCTTCATTTGGAATTATCCCGAGTATTTCGAAGATAGTTTTGAAGAGCACGAAGACTTTGCGCTTAATTCTCCGGGCAGCATCGGCTGGCAGTATTTCGACGGCGACGAGGGCGAGACAGGTGCCTTCAATTTCTCTCAGGACGGTAGTAAGCCCTGGCCTAATGCCTTCGAAGCAATGGCCTACATCATTATGAATGCAGGAAAGGTTTCCGACGGGAACGAAGGCACGCTCGCTAGCGACTATATAAGATTGGCTCCTCACTGTGGAGAGAAAAGCCTGCAGAGCTGGCCAGCGGCAGGTAAGAAGGAGGATGACTGGCTCATCACACCGCATCTCCACTTCCAAGAGCCCATCAGCTTCCGATTCTACGCACTCAATTTCTCTAATAATGCGCCAGAAGAGATCGAGGTGCTTTACACGACTAGTGAGATCCCCGATGTCGAAGAGTTTATACGCATAGATAGCTGCACCATCAACAGCGCATACGGCTCTTGGGTGCTGAAACAGTATGACAGTATCCCTGCCGAAGCCAACTACATCGCCTTGCGCCGTGTGACACCTGCAGACGAGACTGGGTACACGCCAAAGATCCTAAATATCGACGACGTGGCCTTCGGTACAAAACTGCCAAACGCAGCTCGTTATTTGCCCAAGAATAACGTGAGACGCATGCCGTCACTCGACGGTGCCTACGAGGTGTATCTCGACGGAGAATTGGTGGCCAACACCGATGACACGCAATACTACTTTGACGGACTGACGGTGGGCAAGCATACGGCAGGTGTGATTGCCAGCTACACCTCGGGTAAAACTACTATGAGCACTATCGACTTCGAAGTGGATGCTACGGGAGTTAGTTCAATCACGGGCAGACAGGACGAGGGCGAAGCCGAGTTCTACAATATCAAAGGACAACGCATCAGCAATCGTGACCTCCCGCGTGGCGTATATATCGTCAAGAAAGGTGGACACATCTATAAGAGCATCAAGAAATAAGTAGTTCGCCTCATATAATCATCAATTGTGACAGGGGTGGAGTAATTTGGACTTCCACCCCTGTTTTTGTGACGACCATTCCACATGTATCCCATAAGCTCGGACATGGGTGTTTAGTTTGCAAAGGCACCAAAGGTTTATTTTTGCAGCTCTTTACAAAGCGAAATTGTGAATCCGAAAAAGGTTGTTTTTAGATCAACCACTCGCTTATTTGTCAAAAAACAACTATATTTGCAACCGAATTCAACATTTGGGAAAAGGTTATGAGAAAAAAGCTTCGTCACAACACTTGCCGGACATGGGTGCTGGCCTTCATGCTAGCTGCAGTATGGAGCGCACAAGCTTCCAACTACAAGTACCACTTCAAGAAGATAGACCAGCACTTCGATGCAATTGCAGAGAGGCTCAATCAACTTGACTTTGAGAATCGAAGAGCCGAGGCCAATCCTAAAGACCTGCAACAGTTGGCACAACTTGCGGGAAAGCATCCTCAGCTGCAAGCACGATCCATCTATTGGCAGGTGCGTATGACACAGTTCAACGCACGCCCAACTGAATGCATCCAGCAACTCAAAAAAGCGGAACGGCTCTGCCATCCTGGCTACGACTACGACTTGGCACTCATTCGCTATCAGCTTGCTGGCAACTACGACCGCATAAGCGAATATATGCAGTGCTATCGCAACGCCTCAATGGCCATAGCTGTTTTTAGAAAGGTAAAAGACTATTATTTCATGGGAAATGCGCAACTGCTACTGGCACAACTTTTCCATGAGATCAACGATGACGAACACGCCAGCGAACAACTCCTACAAGCAAAAAAAAAGCTACGAGACAGCAGGATACCCCCTCAACCGCATCTACTTCTACCAAGCGATGCTGACAAAAGACGATGCTGAGAAATCCGCACTTTTGGCCAAAAGCGTCGCCGTTGGTGGACGAGACTGGGCGATGACCATGCAGGCCTACCTCAATCTGAGCGAGCTTGCACTGGATAAGGGACAAACGCAAAAAGCGGCGGCCTACTACAACATGGGCAAGGCCGAGATAGAAAAATTCGCCCCAGACAACGTAATCTTCGGGGCGCTAGTCTCCCTGTCCCATGTAAAGATTCTCTATGCACAAAAATTATACGCCGAGGCTCTCTCCGTCATCGAAAGCCTGAAGACTATCGGACCCAAAATCAAAGAAGAACTGTTCATGCAGGAGGTCTATCGCTACTCATGGCTTTGCCACGCTCACCTCGGCCAAAAGGAAAAGGCCTATGCCATGCTCCGCTTATTTCAAAGCGAATACGAACGCAACACCGACTCCATACGGGCCCACGACATACCCAAGGCACGAGCACGGGAAGAGATTCTGCGACAGAACGACCGTATACGAATTCTAGAGAAAGACGCACGCATCAAGACCACCTATCTTTACTTGGCCCTTTTGAGCATTGCGCTGATTGTCTTAGTGGGTCTAACAATTATCTATTACCTTCGTCAACGTTATCGCATCCGTGACATTGAAAACAAGCAGTTGCATGAAAACTTGCGACAAGAAGCCCTCATCTACAGTATGAATCGCAAGAGCTTTGAGGATGATCTGCAACAGAAAGCATGCGAGATAAGCAGCAACACACTGCTATTGGCCAATAAAAATGAGGTGCTCCAACAAATCAGCGATCTAACTCGACGCTTCTCCGACGAGGGGAGTGTTCCCCGAGAATATGTCAAACAAGTCAACGCTATAATTGCTGGAAGCCTAGACAATGACGATGAGTGGTCGCGTTTCAAACTCCATTTTGATAGCGTCCACCCACATTTCTTTGTGCGATTAAAGGAACTCTGCCCTGATCTGACGGAGAACGACCTCCGCCTATGCGCTTATATCAGCATTGGCATGCGCGCCAAACAGATTGCTGAGATGCTCAATGTGAGTCCTGACAGCATCAATAGCAACCGCTACAGGCTGCGCAAGAAATTTGGACTGCTAAGAGGACAGTCTCTCGACGACTATATCAGGAAAGTCTGATCGCGTCCGTCAAGGATAGGCTTTTGAAAAGTCTATCCTTGACGGACACACTTGCAATCAACAGATAAATCCATTGTCATAGAGAAAACATTGTGGGACTTTTGAACTATTTACTCCATTATATCATGTATGATGTATAATTTATCGGCGGCCTACGCCTCAATGGCATTCATCGTCTCGACATCCACGCACAGAGCGAAACTCTTGATACCTGTTTGCTTTTTGGCCATTTAGATTAATGGTTTAGCGTGCCCGTGTTGACAACAGGCTGTGCCGAGTCGTCACCACAGAGCACAACGAGCAAGTTGCTCACCATGGCAGCCTTCTTGTCGTCGTCGAGTTCCACAATATCTTCACTGCTTAGTTTGTCGAGCGCCATTTTCACCATCGAGACGGCTCCCTCGACAATCTTCTCGCGCGCAGAGATGATCGCGTCAGCCTGCTGGCGGCGAAGCATCACGGCGGCAATCTCCGGAGCGTAGGCCAGATAGTTGATGCGCGCCTCCACCACCTCGATGCCCGCCATACTTAGGCGTTCGTCGAGTTTCTCCTCCAGTTGTTTGTTGATCTCATCTGCACCGTCGCGAAGAGTCAGTTCCTTACTGGCCGAATCGTTATTGTCGTAGGCATAGAGTCCTGCCACCTGACGAAGGGCTGCGTCGCTCTGAGTCTTGACGAAATTCTCAAAGGCAAGCATCACGTTCGACACGCTTGTACCAACCTGCTGTGCGCCCCCGCTCTGTGCCATGGTCTGTGAGTCGATTTCAAACATGGCCTTGTAGGTATCCTTTAGCTTCCACACGAGTACCAGGCCTATCATCACCGGGTTGCCCGTCTTGTCGTTCACCTTGATAGGCTGGGCGTCAAGGTTGCGAGCACGAAGCGACAGTTTCTTGGTGTTAATAAAGGGGTTAACCCATGAGTAGCCCACGTTGGTGTAGGTGCCTTTATATTTCCCGAAAAACATCATCACTCGCGCCTCGCCAGGTTCGACCATCACAAAGCCTCCCCAGACAAAGAGTGTGACTGCCAACAAAGTAAAGCCCACGCCGATAAGAAGCCCTGCCAGCAACTCGTGCAGGCACCAAACAAAGCCCGCAACCACCATGACAGCACTCAGCACTGTCAACAGTATATTGAGAAAAAGCATGGCAAAACCACTGAGGGTCAAACCTTTGAACTGAAATTCCTTTGTCTCCATAATCATATTTGTTAGAGGGTTAGACATGATTGCTTGATGATATCATTATGACATTGCAAATATATGAATAATATATGAGACAACAAAGAAAATACTACGTTTTTTAAGTTTTATCTATACTTTTTTAGAACACTTTTCTGCAAATATGTAAACGAATCGTATCCAATAAAGAATAAGTATCCATAAATGCTTCTAATGATTGAGGATTGCAAGCTCTTTTCCCTTCAACTGCATCCACAAAGCTCTTTATAGCAGTATAATATCCCTGCGTAAATACTTGGTTGTTTTGCATCAACGGTTGGAAATTATTTCTACCAAACAGTTCGGCCGTCACATTCACATGCATCAAAACCTTTTCCAAGGGAAGTCCACAAAAACGATGTGGCTTCCGCTGGAAAGTGAGCGTTTCCATCTGTTCCAATGAGTAAATACCCTTGTTGGTGTTGATGGTCATACTCTCCTTTGCATCAGACCATGTATAGTCGGTGGAAAGCTCAAGAACTCCTATAGCATCAGCATGTTTGAGTACTAACATCACGGTATGTTCGTCAATGGGTTCCACACACCTTACCTCTGCCTTTCCAAACAAATAGACGACACAATCTATCGGATGAATGAATAGGTCGAGCAGAGCGTCTCCCTCGGGGTAAGCGCCAGTTAGAAATTTTAGATTATAAGTCTTTGTTCCCTTGCTCCCCTGCAACTTCTTCTTCAAGATTTGCATAGCAGGTGCGAAACGCTTTTGCAAATCGACCATCGCCAAAACTTGAGTTTGCTTCTGCAATTCTATTAAGCGTCTCAATTCTTCGGCATTCAAACACGGAGGTTTCTCTATGAACAAAGCCTTTTTATGCGCTAACACCCTAGATGCGATAGAGAAATGCGCCTTTGAAGAAACAGATACAAATACACCCTTTATATCTTCATCCGTTAAGACTTCGTCCAATGACGTAGTTGCACGGACGTGAGGAAAGACTCCTTCTATCAAGTGCAGCTTACCAGGAGTTTTACAACAGATGTATTTCAACGGTACATGTAGATAGTTGAGCACAGGATAAAGGTTGTTTGTACTATGATTTCCTATACCCACAAAGGCGTACTTTCCTTGGTAGGCTTGCTGCAACATTTTCATGTTCCGCACATGCTTATAGCGTTCTATGACATTTTTGATGTGTTCCATTAAAAACCAATCTTTTTGATATATTTTCTGTAAGTCTCTGCTCTATTGCCTGTCCATTGGTATTTACCATAGAAAACTTCGATGATGCTCTTAGGAAAAACCTTTTCAAGATTACGCAGCAGGATAATGTCATACTTGCGATGGAAGTTGATCCAGCAACCATTGCATTCTCTTGAATACTGGCACTGCACCTTGGTAGCTTCTCTCGAATTGAAAATTTCGTCCAATGAATGCTCATAGACGTTACCTAACATTACGCCCAGATTCTGGCACAACGGCACATCACCGTTGGAATGAATGACCAATTCGCTAAATATGCTTTGGCAACGTAAACGCAGACGACCATTTCTCCATTCCTTATACAATGCCACAAAGTCAAAATTTTCTTCTGTGCCATGAATGCTCTTGGGGATATTCTGAATGTAATGGGCCATACCGGCAGAAAGCAAGTCGGCAGTGGTGTCAAAAAAATCCATTGTGCCATAGATGCCTATGCGCACATCCACATCGTATCTCTTGGCGAGACCTATCATATAGTCCATGTCCTCAAAAGTATTCCATGGCGAGAGACAAAACATCAGAGAGACTGGAACCTCGTCCTTTAGAGTCTCTATCACTTCCAACACCTTGTCATGGCCATTACAACCCCTCATGGCTTTGTATGTTTCCTTGTTGCCATCGAGCGAGACGTACAGATGGCTCGGATGATACAGTCTCACTGCCTCTATTACCTTTTGAGGTGCGAGACAATTCGACAATAGCGTATAGTTGGGATGGTTGTCCTTGAACCACTCCATGATGGCATTAGCCTCAGGATGAAGCAAGAATTCTCCACCCTCCAAACCTACAACAGTATTCTTTGTGACACACTGGCTCGCCATGATCATCTTTATCATTCTCAAGGACAGATGCTCTTCTGGTTTCTGCCATATTGAGCAATGCTTGCAACGCGACTGACACTTGGTGGTAGAGTAAATCATCAAAGTGCTCAGTCGCTTGTGATGCGGGCGAGTGATGTTGTTGAGGTATAGCACCCCATTGCGAAAATAGTCGCTTATTTTGTACATGATTGTCTTCCAAAATTTTTGTTCTTCTATTAGGTAAGAGGCAACAAAAAACAGAAAGACTGCATGAGGACACCATTACCAAGTGAATCTTAGGCCGAAGGGAACAGTGAATGTGAACGGATGTTCTGTCCATATAGTATGGACGGAACTACCATTCGGCACATACCAGTGGAGCGAAGGTTCTATGTAAACGCTCCACTTGGTAGCAAGCTTGTATTGTACTCCTATGCCAGTACTCACACTCCATTGCAGCGAAGGTATGAAATGCCAGTGATTTGTACAGGACGTGATAGGCCCGACAACATACTTTTCGTCTGTTTTACCATAGACCGGTATTTGCAGACTTCCGCCCAACGAAGAATATATAGTCCAATTCTTGACATCAAGCCACTTATACGACACATGCAAAGGCATTCCCAAATAATGCACATGTTGGGTTCGCTTGATATAATAAGCATCCTCTCCTAACGTGAAGTTGGACTTCAAGAGCGAAAACTGCAGGCCAGACATCAAACTCCATTTTTCCCCAATGTCTTTGTTACCGAAATACCAAAACTAATCGGTTTGTCATGATGCTCATGCTCCACGATTTTCCCATCGTTCTTGATGTTATTGTTGATATTGTTTTTATTGTTGAAGGCTATTTCCATGAGTGCTTTCTCCTCCTCCGACAAGCCTTCGTGCTCTTTGATCTGCAAATAACGATAGTACTCGTCCCAAGTGGAGAACTTGTCGGGAGCCACAGGACCATCAGGCCCGTCAACGTCTGGCAGACCACCTCCCGAATTGCCAGTAAGCATTCTGTAAGCGTTTTGCGCTAAAGCAGACCCCAAAGAACCAGCAGCAAGCAACTGCCAATGTTGCTTTTTAGGAAGTACCGTTTCCTCTGTTATCAACGGTTTGTCGTACTCGTGCCAGCGTATTCTCATCGTATCACTAAAGATGCTGTCGTCTATTATTCCCGCAATACGAATGTTGTCCAAAGTACTTGGAGACTGAAGCGTATCAGTTGCAGGTATTGTGTCAACTATTGCTTGGACTACACGAGGATAGATGTTGCTTATTACCACATCCACTTCCTTATCCTTTTGGCTTTGATCCTTTGTGATCTGATCCTTTGTGGCCTGCTTTTCCTCCACTTGCCTGTTACCCAGACTTGTTTGTCCTTTATCTTCGTTCTTAACCTGTGCCGTATGATTATTTTTCTCCTTCGCCTTGTCCTTTCTCCATAAAACACGACAGATCGGTATGCTAATGAAGATGATTGTAACGACTGCCAGCATACGTTTGCTGATCATTTTCCTCAGCATTGCTTTGGCTCTTGCCAGTTGCGACGATGAACTGTGGGGTTCGATCCCCATCCTTTCTGCTATTTCCTTATGGGAATATCCTTCGATCACGGCCATCTGAAAGACCTTGCTATAACCTGTAGGTAATTGGCGGACAATGTCCATGATTTCCTTTTCTCCCAAGTAATTCTCAGGCGTAATACTCCCTTCTACATCCAATTCTTCGTCCGAGAAAGACGAAAATGGAACGACACTTCTTTTCTGCTTGCACTTCCGAAATTTCAAGGCCTCATTTTTTGCTATAGCAGAGACCCATTCGCCAAACTTTGAAGCATCTCTAAGTTGATGAAGAGAATAATAAGCACGGATAAACGCCACTTGGACAAGATCATTCAATGTGTCCTCGTCCTCATGGGTGATGTTAAAGCACACCTTTCTCAACATAGGAGAATAGGCTTCGATAAGTTTTTTCAGAGCAGTTGTATCACCAGTCTTTACTCGCTTGATAGTCTCTTCTATATCCATATTTGGGATCAAAGCACTTTTGCTTTCTTCATAATAGGATAACCAAAAGCAAGAAATGACTGCGCCGACATTTATTAACAACCCTTAAACAAGCCTCGGGATTGTTAATGGAAATTTTCTCTGTTTGATCGATTTGGGTTGGTTGTCATAAAGTAAAAACAGTCAAGAGGCCGTGCTAACGATGTTGGCACGGCCTCTTGACCCTCTATAGCAGTGCGGGCAACTCGAAGAGACGGATACCGTTGCTGCCTTTGATGAGAATGGTGCGTCCCGATGGCTGCTCCTCGGCGATAGCACGCCGCACGGCCTCAACATCAGGGAAGGTGCGGTAAGCAGTGTTGGTGGCAGCCAACTCGGGACCCACGAGCCACACGTCGTGGAAGCCGTCGTGCGCCAGGAGGTTCACAATGCGCTGGTGCTCTTCGGCAGAGGCCTCGCCAAGTTCGCGCATATCACCGAGAATAGCCATTTTGTGGTCGACCTCGGTGAGACGGAAATTCTCTATTGCCGCAGCCATACTCGACGGATTGGCATTGTAAGCATCCACTATGAGGCGGTTGCGGTCGGTCACGGTCAGCTGCGACCGGTTGTTGCTCGGCTGATAGTCCTCCAGGGCCTGGGCTGCGTCCTGTGGCGACACGCCGAAATGGAGACCAATGGCAATGGCGGCGAGCATATTGCTCATGTTGTAAGATCCGATGAGCTGAGAGCGCACCTCCAATGGCTGCGGTGTGAGGGCCGCGGCGGCCTGGAAAGAGAAATGGAGAAAGGGGGCACAGGAGATCAGTGTGCCACGGACGTCAGCGGTAGAATCCGTGCCGTAGGTGACGACGCGGTCAAACTGGCGCTCGGCAGCCATCTCCATCAGATCGGCATCGCTCTCGTTGAGAAAGAGGAGGGCGCCATGGGCCCTCATGAAATCATAGAGTTCACCTTTCGTCCGTTTTACACCCTCGAAAGATCCGAAGCCCTCCAAGTGGGCACGCCCTACATTGGTGATCATGCCACAGGTCGGCTCAACATAATCCACAAGCTGCTGTATGTCGCCCGGATGGGAGGCTCCCATCTCCACGACCGCTATCTCATGTTCGGGTGTGATCTGAAGCAGCGTACGCGGCACGCCTACATCGTTGTTGTAGTTGGCCTCGGTGTGGAGCACACGGTATTTTTTGGCCAAGACCGCGGAAACCAGTTCCTTGGTTGTGGTCTTACCATTCGTACCCGTGATGCCGATGACAGGAATGTCAAACTGGCGGCGATGCTCACGGGCCAGTTCCTTATAGGTGGTCAGCGCATCAGTCACGACGATATAGCGTGCGTCGCCAGCCACGGCATATTGCGGTTCATCAACCACGGCATAGCTACAGCCCTTCTCCAAAGCCTGGGCGGCAAAACGATTGCCGTCGAAGGATGCGCCCTTGAGCGCGATGAAGAGACTGTTCTCTGGGCAATGGCGGCTATCGGTCGTCACGCAGGAGCAGCGACGATATAGTGCGTAAAGTTCTTTGATGTCCATAATCTTGCAGATGATAAAAACGATACGGGGCGCGGTGGCACAGGCAATAGCTGCGCCCGACGGGTTCACCATCCTCCTGTATCCTTCCCCACTGCAAAAGTAATGCTAAAAGCTCAAACCCGCAAATTATCACCGATTATTTTGCAAATTCAAATTAATTATCTACTTTTGTCGGCTGTTGCAAAAAAGTACTGACACATGGAATATACAATACAAGTGAAGGGGCGGCTCGTCAGCCTTCGTGAACCGCAGGTCATGGGAATCCTCAACTGCACGCCCGACTCGTTTTTCGCCGGGTCGCGCGTACAGACCGAGGAGAGCATCGCCCGCCGTGCCAACCAAATCATCGAGGAGGGCGGCACCATGATCGACGTGGGTGGCTTCTCCACCCGCCCAGGCGGCGTGGAGGTACCGGAGGAGGAGGAGATGCGCCGCTTGCGCTTCGCCCTGCCCATCGTGCGCCGCGAGCAGCCCGAGGCCATTCTCTCGGTCGATACCTACCGTCCCAACGTGGCACGAATGGTAGTAGAGGAGATGGGAGCCGACATCATCAACGACGTGAGCGAGGGTGGCATCACGGGCGTGGTCGATACGCCGCTGGAGCAGACGACCGACGAATATCCTGCCATTTTCCGCACGGTGGCAGCCTTGGGCGTACCCTACATCCTCATGTCGGTAAAGCCCACCATCCACGACATGCTCTTGGCTATGGCACGCGAGGTGCAGCAGCTCCGCGATCTAGGACAAAAGGATATCATCCTCGATCCTGGGTTCGGTTTCGGCAAGACGCAGGAGCAAAACTACGACGTGCTCCGCGAGATGAACCGTCTGAGTACTCTCGGCCTCCCCATCCTCGCTGGCATGAGTCGCAAGCGGATGATATTCCAGCCGCTGGGCACCAATCCCGACGGCAGCCTCAACGGCACGACCGTTGTCAATACGCTGGCCCTGATGAACGGCGCCTCCATCCTCCGCGTCCACGACGTCAAGGCGGCAGCGGAGGCGGTGCGCCTCTTCGGCTGCTACCAGGCTGGATCGAAGAAATAGTACCGAGGCTGCAATAGAGAGAATTCTCGCCAATCCCCCACCAACAACCCAGACACAGTCATGTTTTTTGAATTTGGAATCAAAGACGTAATCGACATTCTCCTTGTCGCCCTGATGCTCTACTATCTCTACCGGGTGATGAAGGAATCGCGATCGCTCAATGTGTTCATCGGCATCATGGTCTTTGTCCTCGTCTGGCTCTTCGTGAGCCAGGTGCTGGAGATGCGTCTTCTGGGCAGCATCATGGACAAGCTCGTCTCCGTCGGTGTCATCGGCATCATCGTCCTCTTCCAAGAGGAAATACGCCACTTCCTCTACAATCTCGGCGCACGCCGCCAGGTGCAGAGCGTGCTGCGCATCTTTTTCAGTAGCAAGGATGAAGAAAAGGCGGACAAGGAGGCCATCATACCCATCGTGATGGCCTGTATGAGCATGAGCCGTGGCAAAGTGGGCGCGCTGATCGTCATCGAGCGGGGTATCTCGCTCAGCGACATCTGCGACACAGGCGACTATATCGACGCGCGCATCAACCAGCGCCTCATCGAGAACATCTTCTTTAAGAACTCACCCCTCCACGACGGTGCGATGGTGATTACGAAGAAGCGCATCCGGGCCGCTGGTTGCATTCTTCCCGTGAGTCACAACCAGGACATTCCCAAGGAACTGGGACTGCGCCACCGTGCCGCCATGGGTATCTCGCAGGACTCCGACGCCATCGCCATCGTCGTCTCCGAGGAGACGGGACGTATCAGCGTGGCTATCAAGGGAGAATTCCAGCTGCGCCTCTCGGCAGAGCAGCTGGAGAGCGTGCTCACCAAGGAGATGATGCCCGCCACCTAATCTTGGATCCGCTGACGGAGATCCTGGCTGATCGTAGCGGGATCGACAGGACGAAGTCCGTCGGGAGAAAGAAGAAGAAGGAGGTCAGCCAACTCGGCAGCCAACTGGAGGTCGTGGGTGGAAAGGAGAATAGTCTTGCCCATGGTGTGGGCCAAGCGCGAGAGCAGCCGGAGCGTGTCGATGCGACTGTGGAAGTCGAGGAAGGCCGTCGGCTCGTCGAGAAGAATGATGGGGGTCTCCTGAGCCAAGGCGCGAGCAATCATCACCTTCTGACACTCACCGTCGCTCAGCGAGTCGATCTTACGGTCACGAAGCGGCCAAGCCCCCGTCTCGACAAGACTTTGGCGCACGGCCAGCTCGTCGCGGGCAGCAAGGTTGCCCCAAAAGCCCGTATAAGGACTGCGCCCCATGCCGACGAGGTCGTGGACGGTGAGTCCACCCATTTCGGGCCGCTGGGTGAGAACGATGGAAATAATCCGTGATCGCTCGCGCTGCGAGAGACTATCGGCCTCGCGGCTACCCAGCCAAATCTCTCCGCCCACCTTCGGCTGAAAGCCCGACAGGGTGCGCAGGAGTGTCGATTTGCCAATGCCATTGTCGCCGATGAGACAAGTCAGGCGACCTCCGAGGATAGTAATGTTGATATCACGGGCCACGACGGGACCACGGCGATAGCCGATGGAGAGATGGTGCAAGCGGATGTCCATGGCGCAAAAGTACGCATTTTATTTGGTTCTCTCACCATTTTTCACGATATTTGCAAACTGAAAAAATCATATACTCACAGGATAAGAGTGAACTAACGACCAAGGATAAGAGTGAACGAGCAATGACAATCAACGAGAACGCCCAACAAGCCCTCCAGCGGCAAAAACTGCTGCTGCAGATGGAATATTACGCTGAGAAAGAGGCTTTCCGCAAACAGACGGAGGTCGTGGGAATGCAGCGCAAGGTGAAGCGCGGCGACGCATGGTTTCCCCTGCGTGTGGGCAAAAACTACTATAATAGCCTCAACCAGCGCGTGGTGGAGGTGTACAGAGAGCAAGACTTGGACATAGAGCACAATTTTGAGTTTGGCAAACCCGTAGTCTTCTTCCGCCAAACCACCGAGGGCAAACTCCATTTCCTTTCCTTCACGGGCACCGTCTCCTACGCCGATGGCGAGCGGATGGTAGTGGTCGTCCCCGATAGCGCTCCGCTACTCGATCTTCAGTCCGACGGCGGACAGAAGATCGGTTGCCAACTCTCGTTTGACGAGACGAGCTATCGCGAGATGCTCGACGCCCTCGACCGTGTGATCTCGGCAAAGGGCAACCGCCTGGCCTACCTGCGCGACCTCTTCTACGGTCCCCAGCCAGCACAGACCTATGGTTTCGGTCCAGTGCGCCTGCCGTGGCTCAACGGCGCCCAGGAGCAAGCCGTCAGCGAGGTGGTGCGCGCCAAGGACGTGATGGTCGTCCACGGCCCTCCGGGCACAGGAAAGACGACGACGCTCGTCGAGGCCATCAACGAGACACTGATGCGCGAAAGTCAGGTGCTGGTGTGCGCACAGAGCAACATGGCGGTGGACTGGATCTCGGAGAAACTGGTCGATAGGGGCATTCCCGTACTGCGCATTGGCAATCCCTCGCGCGTCAACGACAAGATGCTGGGTTTCACCTACGAGCGACGCTTCGAGGCCCACCCCGACTATCCCCAGCTTTGGGCCATACGCAAGGCTATACGCGAACTGCGGGCACAGCGTCGGCGAGGCGGTTCGGAAAACTATCATCAGAAACTCAAAAGACTGAAGAGCCGCGCCACAGAACTGGAGCTACGCATCAATAGCGAGCTCTTCAACGAGGCACGTGTCATCGCCTCGACCCTGGTGGGGTCCAACAACCGGCTGATGCAAGGCCAAAAGTTCAACACGCTCTTCATCGACGAGGCAGCACAAGCCTTGGAGGCCGCATGCTGGATTGCCATCCGACGAGCCTCGCGGGTGATACTGGCTGGTGACCACTGCCAGTTGCCACCCACCGTGAAAAGTATGGCCGCACTCAAGGGCGGACTAGGCAAGACTCTCATGGAGCGCATCGTAGAGCGGAAGCCCGCAGTGGTGACGCTGCTGAAGGTGCAGTACCGGATGAACGAGGAGATCATGCGCTTCCCCTCCGACTGGTTCTACCACGGCGAGGTGGTGGGTGCACCACAAGTGAGCCACCGTGGTATTCTCGACTATGACATCCCAATAGACTGGATAGCCGTAGAGGGCGAGGCGGGAGAAGGTGGCGAGGAGTTTGTCGGCAACAGTTTCGGGCGGGTGAACAAGCGCGAGGCAGAACTCACCCTCGACGTGCTGCGCCGCTATTTTGTGAAGATCGGCAAGCGACGCGTGCTCGACGAGCAGATCGACGTGGGCGTCATCTCTCCTTATCGTGCACAGGTACAGTACCTCCGCGCGCTGATCAAGAAGGACGCCTTCTTCAAACCCTTCCGCCACCTCCTCTCAGTCAATACAGTGGACGGTTTTCAGGGCCAAGAGCGCGACGTGATCCTCATCTCCTTGGTGCGTAGCAATGCCGAAGGCCAGATCGGCTTCCTCCGCGACCTGCGCCGAATGAACGTCGCCATCACCCGTGCGCGGATGAAACTCATGATTCTGGGCGACCCTGCCACGCTCTGCCGCCACCCATTCTACAAGCGACTCTACGACTACGTACGATCTTTGGGCGGAACGGAGGCAGCAGATCCCGAAGCTACTCCGTGATGATGATGCAATAGGGCATGGGCTTCTCCAGCTGCATGAAGGTGATGGTCGGCGCATCGTCCTTCATGTAGAAGAGCGTGCTGCTCTTGCCGTCGGCCTTGTCGGCCTTATACCCCATCTGCACGGCCTGCTGCTGAAACTGCTTGTAGCAAGCAGCGTTGAAGATGCAGAGATACAAGGACTTGCCGTTGGCGTCGAGGAGAATGAGGGAGGAGTTGCCTTTGGCAAACTTCGTGGGCAAGCCGTCCTTGGTCAGGTCCATATTCTTCACCCAGGTGTATTCCTTGCCAAAGGCCGTCGAGACGCCCTTGTACTGGTAGCCCTGCTTCGTGAGCAAGTCGTTGGCGGATTGTTGCCTGGGATTCTGAAAGATACGCACGGCCTGTGCCAGACTCACCACGTCGCTTTGCGCATGGACCATCAGCGTGGCCGCCATCAGGAGGAACAGAAAAGAAAAGATCTTTGTTTTCATGAATGTCGTCTTTGGTGAGAGATGGTCGTAGGACTATTTCACTACGGTGGCACGGACTACACGGATATCCTTCAGCGGGCGATCGTGGTCATCGGTGGCAGCCTTCTCGATACGTCCCACAACCTCCAGTCCCTCCACGACCTCGCCAAAGACCGTATAAGAGCCGTCGAGGTGGGGTGTGCCGCCAAGCGTCTTATAGACCTCGCGGATCTCCGGCGTGAGTTTCACTGTCCCCTGCGTCATCAGGTCTATGCGCTGCTGCAGTTTGTCGAGCGACGCATCGTCCCACTGGCGACCCCAGACAATATAAAACTGTGTGGCCGAAGAGCGGCGCTCCGGATTGACATCGTCGCCCTCGCGGGCTGCTGCCACGGCCCCGCGCTTATGAAACAGTTGCGGGAATCGGATCTCGGCCGGAACGGAGTATTTCTCCGGTGTGTCGCCGAGGAGCTTGCCCTGTGGCGCACCGATGCTGCCGAGGTCGCCCGTCTGCACCATGAAATTGCTGATGACACGGTGGAAAAGCACGCCGTCGTAGGCATGAGCCTCCACCAGTCTGAGGATATTGTCACGGTGCTGCGGCGTCTCGTTGTAGAGCGCGATGCGCACATTGCCGCTGTCGGTCTCCAGGAGAATCTCGTGGCGCGGCTCGGAAGTCTGGGCCGACACGCCCAGGGCGATCGTCAGCAACAGGCTAAGCAGGAAGGTTGTCTTTCTTCTCATCTTATTATTTATTATTGATTTTTTACTTTTGTGGAACATGATCTTGAGGAACACAGAACAGCTGCAAGGCCATCTGCTTAGCAGCTGACCATGCCGTTGTCCTCTCGCAGTTTCTCGTTGGCGATCATCAGTTGGATGCACTCCTCCAAATACTTGTCCCCCTTCTGTCCCACGCGGGGGAAACCGAACTGGTGGGCCACCACGCGTTTCAGTTCGTTGCTTGGGATGGTACCCTGCTGTTGGACAAGATAGGCGATACAATTGCCGATCTCGCAGGGTGGTATCTCTTCTATCTCGCGCCCGCTGGCCTTGCGGTATTTATTCCATCCTCTCAGCCGGTCCTCAGAGGTCCAGACCGTGGGATTGGTCTCAGAGTCTCCCTTATCGAAATAGCATCCCAAGGCCGCATGCCGCACCCAGTCGGTGAGACGGATCGTGACACGTGGTATTTTCCACTCCTTTGCGATGCGCTTGGCGAGGTAGCTGAGACGGATGGGCTGCTCCACCCTCACGATCTCCTTCACGCCCATAGTGGCGCGTCGGCCATTGAGAAGCAAGACCTCGAGGCCACCCACGCCGACGAGATGGTTTATCTCCGCCACCTCGTAAGTCTCCAGCAGCGATCATAGCGGTTGGCCCCCTTGCGAACCAACTTCACCGGCAGGAGCAGCAGCGGGGCGTAACGGGGCCGCTCGCTCCGGTCCGTCTCGTACCATTTGAGCAATCCGAGGACGAGAAAGAGCGTGTTGGCACCATTCTCCTCCAGCGCCGTGCGCGACTCGCGGAACAAGCGTCGCTGCGAGAGTTCCAACGCTTCATCGTCAAGGTAGGAGACCAGTCGCTTGCGACGCAGACTGGCATCGGCCAGTTCGCCCAGATCCTTCTTGTAGCTGATGCTATCATAGATGCCCCAGCCGTTGGGCTGCGTACTGACCCCTGCGGGCTTGCCAACGAGTTCGATGTCGGCACCATCCTGCAGCTGGTTTTCGAGCGTGTCGATATGATAAGAGACAAAGGGAATCACCTTTTGTCCGATGCGCATGTTGAGGAGGTTGTTGCGGAGGGAGAAGTCGAGGAGCTTGCGCTCCCAGATCTGCGTGCGCGTGAGCACTTTGGGCTGCGCCTGCACTTCATCCTCGATGGTCTGCTGCTGGCGCACCCATGATGTGGTGTCGCCATGCCCCACGCCCTCCGTTTCCACCGTCTCGCCCTCCGTGGGGAGTGGCAGGATATGGTTGACGCGGCAACAATAGACATCGACGAAGCAGACGATACTGTCGGCCTCGGCGGTGACGTAGCGCTCGGCATTGGCCACGGCGTCCTCGAAACTCACGTCGGCCGAACTCGTCAGGTCGATGCTTTCGAGGAGCACCATCTCGTTGACGCCGTCGCTCATCGCCTTGGAGAGGAAGGCGGCGTCGTCGGACGTGGTCTGCTGATAATAGTTGTCGATGAGCCAGCAGCCCACGAAGGCGTGGCCCTTCTTGATAACCACAAGCGGGTGAAGGCCGGCAGCCTCCAAGGCCGAGGCGAGCAGTACGGTGAGGTCCAGACAGGTGCCCAACTTCTCTTTCAGCACCTGCTGGGCAAGACGCACGCGCTGCCCCTTCTCCTCAAAACTGGCGGGTGGGGCTGCATAGACGATGCCCAAGTCGCGGATAGCCTGGAAGATGGCGGCACACTGGGCGCGAACGCGGTTGGGCTTCTGCTGCTGATACTCGTCGAGGGCAGCATCGCCCGTGAGTTCCTCCAGTTTACGGGCGGCACTGACCAGCACGGGCTGGAGTTCCGGCGCATTGGGCGTGACGAAGGCGGCGATCAGTTCTGGCGAGATACCCACACCCGGCCACTCGTTGGCCGTGAGGATGCGGAGGGCGTGGTCCTGGACCTCCATTTCCTCGCCATCGACCGTCAGCGTCAGGGTGAAAGTAGTCTCTACGCTCTCCGAAAGATGGCGCAGCGACTCCAACTGGGGCTGCAGGTCGAGGTCGGTGATCTCTACCGATTGGCCCGCAGGCAGCACGTCAAACATGCGCTCGCAGCCCGCCACATGGTCTCCCGCCAGTGTGAGGACCACTTTCTGCCAATCCTCCTCGCTGTCGTTGACCACTTCCACGCGCTGAATGCATTTCTTGCCATTGCGGGCCAGCACATAACTGATGGCCGGAATGTACTCAATATTTACAATTCTTTCTCCTGTCATACAAAAGCTCATCGTCTGTAATGGCTACAAAAGTAGGCATTTCCTTTGACACAGGCAAATCCGCCATACGCCAGTTTGTTTAGAATTCTCCTTTCAGCACATATTTCTAGAAATGCCACAAATTACTAAAATGCGGAAAATGGAAAGAAAATGACTAAAACACGGAAAGGAAATTAAGCGGATTAAACTCTCGAAAGAATAAAGAGTGGAGAAACAAGGGGAAAAGGGGTAAAAAAGAGTTTTCTTGTTCAAATTCTTGAATTTGGAACACTTTGATCCACTTCGGCTTTTATCTGTCGCCATAAGCAACCCATTGGGCGAAAAATCTGCCGCAACGTGCTATGAGCCCTATGGCAAAGCCACACCTGCATAAAGAGCAAGGCCGGCAAGGCACACCCTCATTTAAACAAGGGTGAGAAAGAAACAATGGCTGTTCAGGAGCAAGGGATGGCCGGGGCTACCTGAAGGATCAGTAGTCCTCTAGATAACCCTTGGTGAAAAGGTCGTAGGCCACGGCCTCCAGTTCCTTGAGCGTCATTTTCTCCACTGCCCGCTCAATAATGCGGACAAAATGGTCGCGACGGTAGTCGTCAGTATCTGACAATCTGTCTTCCATCTTCATTGGGTGTTGCGTTCCTTAGTATTAAACAAGATTATTGGCCGTTGCGTTCGTAGAATTGAATCGTACGTCCGTCGTACTCCTCCTGGCGCACCAGGCGCACCCCTCCAGGCAACTGGGGCGCACGCACGCCCTCTCCGAGACAGAAAGGCGCGGTCTCGACGCGTAGTTCGTCCCACAGACCAGCGTCGAGGAAGGACTGCAGCGTCCTTGCTCCACCCTCAACGAGCAGCGACTGCTTCTTCTCCTCATAGAGATGGCGTAGCACGGCGTCGATACTGTCAAACGGAAGGTAGCCCTCAGGGAGCGTACCCTCCAGTCCGTGGCCCAGGACGATACGTTCGGGGTCGGATCCAGCCCACTCACGCACCGTCAAGCTCGGCGCATCCACAGCCCAGGTCGTATGACCGACGAGGATGGCATCACTTTCGCTGCGCAACTGGTGTACCAGCATCAGGGTGAAAGGCGAGGAGATCGGTGTCCGCCGTCCCTCTGCCCCCAAGAGACCATCGGCGGTTTGGGCCCATTTCAACGTGATATAGGGCCGCTGAAGCGTGTTGTAGGTGAAGAAACGCTTGTTGATCTCCCTGCACGCGCGCTCCATCACGCCCACCACCACCTCGATGCCAGCCGCTCGCATCCGCTCGATGCCGCGACCCTGCACCTTGGCGAAGGGATCGACGCAGCCGCAGACCACACGCCTCACGCCCTTGCTGACGATCAGGTCGGCACAGGGTGGTGTCTTGCCATAGTGGCTGCACGGCTCCAGCGAGACGTAGATCGTACTCTCTCTCAGCAGCGTTTCGTCCTCGGCCCTCACCGAGGCAAAGGCGTTGACCTCGGCGTGGCCCTCGCCACAGCGCTTATGGTAGCCCTCGCCAATGATGCGCCCACCGGGAGCTACGATCACTGCGCCGACCATGGGGTTGGGCTTGGCGCCCGCTTGTCCGCAGCGCGCCAGTTGCAGGCAGCGCCGCATATACAGTTCGTCCGTTTCTCTTTGCATAGTTTTTTTGCTTCTTAGAGGATAGTAGTCAAGGCCTGCTTGATCCCTGTTGGGATGATTGTCAAACCCATTGTTCCTCCATCATATATATAGTTGCGAAGCCCTGCGCCTATCGCTCCACAGCCTCCACGACGTATCCCTGCTGGCGCAGCATGGTCAGCACGCTGTCGTCGCCCGCGAGGTGGCCCGCACCGACCACGAAGAGCGAAGGCTGGGCGGACATGATCGTCGGCATCTTCTCCACCCAACGCCGGTTGCGGTCCACGACAAGCTGCTGGCGGTCCTGGGGACCATCGGAGCAGCCCTCCAAAAACTGCTGATCCATCACCTCGCCCAGCCGCTTCAGGTCCTGGTTTTTATAGGCCGCGATCATATCCTCCAAGTCCTGTTGCGCCCGGTCGAAATGTTCACAGAGGCAGACCAGATCGCGCACCTGCTTCTCCAACGGCTGTCCGTAGAGCAGTCTCATCTGCTCGTCGCCCGTCTCCAGTCCATCCGTGGCTTTGTTGTTCTCCTGCGCTACCTTTTGAAAGTAGAGGTCGATGAGGTCGCTGGAGTCGAAACTATCCGCATGGCGCTTCATACAAGTCATCACGGTCAGCACGTTGGACAAAGCCGCTGGTGCCATCCGCCCCATCTGCGCCATAATCACGGGGTTGTCGAAGTCGGCCCCCATCACGCTCAGGAGCGCCTTGTTGAGCGACTTCATCTCGTCGGAAGTCAGCAGGTCCTTGATGGTCTTGCCCTCAGATAGCATCATCGCCTCGGAGACGCGAGTGAGAAAATCCTGAGACAAAACCTCCTTGAAATCAACCTCACCCACCACGCAGTCGGTCGCGTTGACCGCCTCGTCAATGCCCACAATCTGTGGGACAAACGACGAGGAGACGACATGCATCGTACCAACGATATAAGACGGGCGCGTCAGGTCTTTGCCACTGATCTTGTAGAGGAGTTGCGCCTGGGCGGCGAGGCCGACCATCGTCAGCGCACAGAGAGTGGAGAGGATGCGCACGGTAAGGGTCGGCAGCTTCATGCTTGCAAAAGGCTTCATACATACCGACTTTAGCATGCGACTATGCTTTTTCATACGTTCTATCTTCTTCATGTGTCCTAAGGATGAGGGGGTGAGTGAAAAAAATCCTACTATTACTTTTTCAAGTCGAAGCCGACACGCACGCCGTCATAGTTTTTGGAGATGTCTCCCACGACCTGCGCCGTACTGTTGCCACTCACGGCTGCCATCGTCTGGAAGAGCGTGAGCACCTTCTTCGACTCGAAGAGCACGCTAATGCCCGAGAGGCCGTTGCGGACGACATAGCCATTGAGATTGATGAGGAGACCCTTCAGTTGCAGCGAAGCGTCGGTCGGGTTATAGGTATAGGTGCCGTTCCAGGCCCTGCCGTTGATCTTGGCCGAGAACGTGCCGTCCTTGGCGAACGTCAACTGGGTGTTGGAAGACGTGAAGCCCAGTTTGCGATACTCCTCGCCGAGTTTCTCCTCCACCTTCGCCGCTGCCAGTTCGCCACCAGCACGCGCCAGGAGGTTCTCCGAGGTGAAGGCGCATCCCGGACCGTCATAGCGCCAGGTGCCGTAGAGATTCTCTTTCGAGAGTTTGCCACCACCGATGATCGACGAGATAATATTGCCGACTGACTCGCCGACACCACTGCCCAACATACTGCCGTTGCCCTGGTTGCCCTGCGTCGTCGTACCGCCACCTATTCCGCCGCACGAGGCGAGCATCAGCGAGGCGGAGAACATTCCTAAAATCAATCCTTTCTTCATGACTCTATATTCTTATTAGTTAATTCCAATTTGGGTCTATTTTTTTGATTATACACACTATGTTTTTATCGATTCGATCGGCTATTCCTTTCTATCAGCCATCTTATCGGGTCTATCGAGCGCATAGCCGATTCTATCATTTAATTTTCCCTTGCAGTCGGAGCTCCCTGACCAGCTGCGCACCCCGCTGGGCAAGATGTGCCTCGGCCACGTCGGGTCTCATCGCCTCCTCCTGTGGGAACCCCTCGGGATGGATACTGCCCACGCTTGCGAATCCTGCATCGAGCAGTCGCTGCGCATCCTGGACGCGACCCGACCACAACACGACATCGACACCTTTGCGCCTGCCGTGGGCCATCACCACGAAGGGCAACTTCCCCATCAGCGTCTGAGCGTCGCTACTCCCCTCTCCCGTCACAATAACGGCGGTTTCATCGATCATCTCGTCGAAGTGGCAGGCTCCGAGCAGAAGTTCCGCTCCTGAGCACATCGTGGCCTGGAAATACTCCATGAAGGCGTAGCCCAGTCCGCCTGCCGCCCCTGCGCCATGGGCGTTGCGAAGGTCGTAGCCGAAGTGGCGCGCGCTCACGTCGGCGAAGCGTGCTGCTCGGCGATCGATGACCTCAACCATAGCCTCAGTGGCCCCCTTCTGCGGGGCAAAGACGCGGGCTGCTCCCAGCGGGCCACAGAGCGGATTCTGGACGTCGGAGGCGAGGACGATGCGCAGATCCTGAAAGTACTGATCCCGCACCGCGTCAAAGCGGTCGTGGGCGCTGCGCCCCAAGTGCTCTATCAGGGCCCGGATCATACCAATACCACAGTCGCTGGTAGCGGTGCCTCCGAGGCCGATGACACACTCCTTTGCGCCACGCATCACGGCGTCGGCCAGCAGTTCACCCACACCGTAGCTCGTGGCCACGAGGGGGTTGCGGTTCTCCAGCTCGATGCGCGACAATCCGCAGGCCTGGGCCACTTCGATGATGGCACGCTGGCCACAGAGACCGTAGGAGGCCTCTATACGGCGCATCAGGGCATCGTGGCAGGCGATAGTGATGCGATCTCCACCCAAGGTCGCGAGAAAGGCATCGAGCATTCCGTCGCCACCGTCGCTCATCGTCAGCACACGACAGGTGGCACCCTCGGATCGCACGCCGCGGGCGAAGGCCTCTCCTGCTGCCTGGCTGGAGAGACACCCTTTGAAGGAGTCGAAAGCTATGAGTATCTCCATGTTGTCGTCTTTCTATGGGCAAAATTAGTCATTTCCATGGTTTCCGCCAAGCTATCGGGCCGAATAATTTGCATCATCGGCGAAGAAAGCGTAATTTTGCGGCATGAATCAAGCATCCGACCACAGCAGGTCCACCATCATCATCCAGGCATTGCATAGCGCCCTCGGCCTTTTCAAGGTGAGACGCGAGGAGCGCAGACTGGCATGGGGCGCCCTCCTCTATGCCCTCGTACTCAACACGATGATCGTCTGTCGCTACTGGGAGTGGTTCTCCCAAGTCACGGACGGCTATCGCAAACTCGTCTTGCGCCACTTCCATATCTCGGGCTTCGACCCCATCACCTACCTGGTACTCAACGACTGGTCGGCGGCCTACAACATCTACCGCCACCCGCTGCTGGCCTTCTTCATGTGGATCCCCGCCCAAGTCAACCGCTTGATCATCCTCGCCACGGGGGTCAACTTCGCGCAGGTCCTCACGGCCCTGTTGCTCGCCGCCGCCACCTTCTACGCCGTCCTCTTCCTTTTTCGCATCCTGCGCGAGATCGTCGGACTGGCCACGGCCGACGCCCTGCTGCTCACCCTTCTCTTTCTCTCCTTCGCCTACACGATGGTGTCGCTCAGCGTTCCCGACCACTTCGGCCTCTCTACGACGGCCCTGATCCTCACCCTCTACGTCGCGGGCCGTAGTCTGCTTCGCGGCAGGCCGCTGACGAAGGCACAGACCGTACTGTTCTTCCTGCTCACGGCGGGCATCTCGCTCAACAATGGCATCAAGGTCTTCCTGGCCAGTTGGGGCACGAGTGGCAAGCGGTTCTTCCGCCCTGCCCACCTGCTGCTGGCCGTTATCGTCCCGTCGGCGCTGATATGGGGATTTGCGCGCTGGGAGTGGCAGACGTTCGAGAAGCCGAAATACCTCGCTCGCCAAGAGGCGACGGCCGCACGGGAAAAGAAAGAGCGCGGCGCCATCATGCAAAACCTCATCAAGCAGTCGGCCACGACCGACACTACGGGCCTTTCCCATACTGCCGACAGCATCTTCCGCGCAAGGGCCAAGGAGAAGGAGCGTCGCCGGATGAAGAAAGCGGTCTATGCCCACCAGGGCAAGCCAATGGGACAAGGGGAATTCTCGTCGTGGACCGACGCCACGACCCCGCGCCTGGAGAGCATCGTCGAAAACTTGTTTGGCGAGCCCATACAGCTCCACACCGACCATGTGCTGGGCGACGTGCTCATCAATCGCCCCGTCATCGTCCCCTACCGCTATGCGGCGAGCTATGCCGTCGAGGCCTTCGTCGTCCTCTTCTTCCTCGCCGGCATCTGGATGGGGCGCCGCAGTCGCTTTCTGTGGATCGCCCTGTCATGGATGGGCTTCGACATGATCATCCATGTGGTGCTCGGCTTCGGCCTCAACGAGGTCTATATCATGTCGCCCCACTGGCTCTTCGTCCTCCCCATCGCCATGGCCTTCGCCCTGTTGCGCCTCCGTGGCCGCTGGCTGCTGGCTGCCCGTGTGGCTCTGATGGGACTATCCGTCTTCCTGCTGGCCTACAACGCCTCGCTCTACGTGCAGTACTTGTTCTTCTAAGACCAAGTCAATCAGCAAGAAGGCTCAGAATAAAGTATTAACGAGTCGATTATCGTACGATCAGCGGGGATTCATGAAAAATCAGAAGGTGCTGAGGGCGTCTCGCGCCCCCAGCACCCTACTGCTTAGTCACCCAAGTTGCCGCCGCCACCGTCGGGGTTCGTCTCTGAAGAGTCCCCACCCGATGTCGTCTTAGTGAAGTAAGCCGTCAGCGACAAGTCTTCATTCACCGTCACGGTACGCGACGCCGACGTGTCCCCGTCACTCCAGCGGCTGAAGGTATAGTCGCCCGAGGCCACGGCATGGATGCTCACGCGGCTCCCCTTGTCAAAGGAACCAGCCCCCGAGACCGTTCCACCGTTGACCGGACTTGCCGACAGACGCAGCGTCTTCTTCCCCTCCACCGAGGGAGCCACCGGCACGGAGTTCTCCACAGGGTTCAGCACACCGTTCGGACGCAGATAGACATCACTCACACCTCCGTAGCTGTCCGTAGCACGCTGGTAAGCTGCCTGCCCCTGATACTCCTTCAGCAAGTTGTTCTCGCAGATGAGGTGCTGCGTCGAGACCAGCGTCTTTGCCGCCTGCTTGCGGGAGTGGATCCACACCAGACCATGATCGCCGAAATCATGAGCAGCCTGCGCCGCCAGACGCCCCTCCTGCACCGAGAAGCCACGTGCGTCCACAACCGTGAGGAGCTTCGACTCAGAAGTCTTGTCCAGCACGACGCAGCAGGCGTCCACCCCCGCCATCGGAAGCATCGTCACGTCGTTCACCTCCTGTCTGACCAGGAAGAACGTGATCTGGTCGCCATACTCATAAAGACTGTTGCTCTGCACCACGGCGTTCGAAAACTCCTTCACCGTTGTCTCGTCCGTGATAGCCAAGTCGCCCAAAGTGATGTCCGTCACGGCCTGGTTGCCCTTCCCGTTGATCTTGATCGACTTGATGGAACCGTGCGTCACCTCGTAGGGTGCCACGATGCTTGCCCCCGCTTGGGCCTCCTGCTTGGTGAGATAGACCGGAGCCTTGCCGAGATTCGCCGAGACAAACTTGTTGTAGTCGCTGCGTCCATTGCGAGCACCGCCGAAGGCGAGCTTCAGATAAGGCGTCAGCACCTGATACATACGAATGACGTTCGTCCACTTCATGCGCTGTTTCTGCTGACCATTCGTCTTCGCATTGGTCGTCTGAGTAATTTTCTCAGACACGACGGTCTGACCACCGTTCTGCTTGAAGGTAAAGCTACCTACTGATCCCTGGAGTTTGGTTAAAATACCATTGAGTCTTGCCATAATTGTAAAGTTTTAAAAAATTGAAAATGTTTTGAGTTGGGAGCATTCTCCCTTGTTTCTCCCTTGCTTCTTCTATTGTTTCCGTATCGTTTCCGTATTGTTTCCGCTTCCGGAAGCGAGAACGATAGGAGAACGATAGGAGGACGATACGAGAACGATACGGGATTGATACGAGATCGATACGGAAACGATACGAGACCGATACGTAACCGATTTGTTTAGCCGCCGTTCTGCGGACTTGGTGGGACTGCGATTTTGTTTCATTGCTTTGAAAGTTTTTGAAGTTGATACGGCTTCACCTTGTCAGTTGCTGACGGTGATAATGTCTGTTGAAGACGGTGCAAAATTACGATATAGAACAACCGAATGCAAATCCATTCATAAGCGTTTACAATCCGTTCATAAACCATTCATAATCCGTTCATAACCGTTCACAAAACTAACGAATAACGCAGAGCGATACTGCAACGGGGAACAAAATGTTTCGAACTTTTTTAAATCTAACACACGAAGTATATAGCTTAACTATATAAACCTCCATAGATGACACTAATTTTCTTCACATGCTCTCTTTTTAGAAAATTCTGAGGAGAAGTGGAAAAGTGAAAACGTCATTTCGTCATTACGTCATTTCGTCATTAGGTGGGAGACTCTTGCATGAACCTGGAGGTATCATGTTGTTTACCTCTCGGCAGGATTGCTCAAGGCGAAATGTTGTGATACGTTGTACTTGTTGTTCGTGTTGTTTTCCCCACTTAGCAGGCTGCATCGAAACAACGCAAACAACCCTATCACTCCATTTTCCGGATGAACCAACAAATTGGCGAGTCATCATGAAGGACTTTGGAACCCTCTCCCCTATCTCGACTCATCCATTGGCGGAAGCGGGCAGCTGGGATTGAGCGACGTCGTAATGACGAAATGACGAAATGACGTTTTCGATTTCTGATCACAGAGACAAGAAGGAAGAAGGGAAGGAAAGCGCACATCCGTGGATGATGCGGCAGAAGTAAAGAAAAGATCCGCCAGCGAGCCTCCAAAAGGGAAGCAGACTGGCGGACCTTGTTATAGGATAGGAACGGTGAGAGGGGTTCGAAAGTCTATCTGAGACTTATCTTACCACTACCTTCTTGCCTCCCACGACATAGACGCCCTTGGGGAAACGGTGGAGGTCGGAACGAACGCCAACGCGCTGGCCTTGAAGGTTATAGACCGGCTGCCTGTCGACTGTTACAGAACCAGACT
>ENA-ORSK01000511-ORSK01000511.1-human-gut-metagenome-genome-assembly--contig:-NODE-511-length-39111-cov-3.868164_pt1 | contig 39111 bp, 59 predicted proteins | sample MGYA00242192_ERZ509159 | MGnify/ENA primary metagenome ERZ509159 (study PRJEB26280, sample SAMEA2338663) | human gut metagenome | biome: human gut; feature: human-associated habitat; material: faeces...
GGGAATACAAAATATTGTTATGCAAGAAAAATTCTCTACAAAATTTCAAAAAATAGCAACAGCATACAATGAAAGAACAAGTGTAGAAGATATAGAAAAAATAATACAAGAAATGATAAATCTAAAAAACGAAATTGAAAAAGAATTAGCGGCAGGAAATGAATATAATTTATCGATCGAAGAAAAAGCTTTTTTTGATGCATTAGGCAATGATCCTCAGGTTAAAGAATTGATGCAAGATGACACTTTAGTGAAAATAGCAAAAGAATTAGTAGATACAATAAATTCAAATATGACAATAGATTGGGATATTAGAAAAGATGCTAGAGCCAGAATGAGATATGAAATAAAAAAACTATTAATAAAATATGATTATCCACCAGTTAAAAGAGATTCAGCAGTTCAATTAGTTATTAGACAAGCAGAATTACAATGCAAAGGAATGATTGAAGAATATTAATATATTAAAGGGGATTGATTAAAATGAGTGAAAAAATCACAGAGCAGTTCATTGTAGACAAAATCATAGAATTTATGATAAATAAAGAAAATGGTAATTGGCATGAAGAAAAAGTAAAAAAGAGTGAATTACACCAACATGGTGTTGATATAAAATTAGTTGGTGGTAAAAGAAATAGTGAATATTTTTATATCGAGTGTAAAGGCAAATCTTATGCAAAATCTGCTAAGTCAATCAATAGAGAAGGATGGCTAAATGCTTTAGGGCAAATAATAACAAGAATGGATGTAAAAAGATATTCTATGTCCAAAACAGATGGAAAAATATCTGGAATAAATCATGCATATAAATATGGATTAGGACTATATTGGGAATCAGCACAAGTTGCATTAAGAAGAATACCAAAAGAAATAGCAGAAGTTTTGTGTTTACATATCTTTTCAGTAAATGATAAGGGAGAAGTTAAGTATTTTACTCCAAGCAGATTTGGAAAAGAATACTCTAACGAAGAATTCTAAAAGAAGATAAGAAGTATGATATATATTACAGGCGATACACATAGTGATTTTTCAAGATTTACAGAAGAAAACTTTCCAATACAATCAAAAATGACGAAAGATGATTATATAATAATATTTGGAGATTTTGGAGGAGTATGGACATTTGAAGAAGAGAGTAGCAGAGAAAAAGAAGCTTTAGATTGGTTAAATAACAAAAACTTTACTACTTTATTTGTAGATGGAAATCATGAAAACCATGACAGATTAGATGCAATGCCTGTATCGGAATGGAATGGCGGAAAAGTTCATTTTGTACGACCAAATGTGATCCATCTGATGAGAGGACAGGTTTTTACTCTGCAAGGGCAAACGTACTTTACTTTCGGGGGAGCATCTTCACATGATATACAGGATGGCATTTTAGACCCAGAGACATATGCATTTGGAACACAAGACCCTGCTTTTAAAACAAAACGAAAGTGTTTAGATTCTCTGGGTGCTATGTATCGAATTAAAGGCGTTTCCTGGTGGGAGAGAGAATTACCGAGCGAACAGGAAATGGTAGAAGGCTTAGAAAACCTGAAAAAATGTGAAAATAAGGTCGATTATATTATTTCCCATAGTCCATGTACCAGCGATATGTTTTTAATGGGTGGCAGGGGCTTATATCAACCAGATATTATTTCCAATTATCTGGAAGAAGTACGTGTCACAACCGAGTATAAAAAGTGGTATTTCGGACACATGCATCTGAATAAACAGGTATCTATGCAGGATATTTGTTTATATGAACAGATTTTGTTAGTGCCCGGAAAAGATTATATATATCAGTTCCCAGAAATGGAGGACAGATAATGGCTTATCGAAATTTCACAGTTTGGAAAGATTTATATGATTTGAAATATGATATGTATAAAACTGACTTTGTAACATTGAAATCCGGTTTAACGGTACTTTCTGGATGTAATGGTGCCGGGAAATCATCTCTGATTCTGCAATTACAACAAGAATTAGAGAAACAGGGTATTATGAATCTTACCTATAACGATGTCATACATGGTAGAAATAGAGCAATGGATGATGCTTTAAACGTTAAATATGACATCAAATTATTAGGAATTCTTGCAACCAGTTCCGAAGGTGAGCAGTTATATCATAATTTAGCGGAATTTGCCAGAAAGATTGGAGACACTGTACGTAGATGTGCTAAGATTAATAAACGAGAACTTTGGATCTTTTTGGATGCCTCAGATAGCGGATTATCTATAGACAAAATAGAAGAGTTAAAAAAGTTTATTCGTATGGTATTGAATGATGCGGTAAAATCGAAAATTGATATGTATTTTGTTGTTGCAGCAAATGAATATGAAATGTGCAGAGGAGAACAGTGCTATTATTTACCTGATATGGAATACAAAGAATTCAAAACATATGACGATTACAGACAAGCTATTTTGGATAGTAGAAAATACAAAGATACATGCTTGGAAAATCTAAAAGAGACACTCGACAGTAGATAAAATAAACAATATTAAGAAGTCCAGAGAAATATTCTCTGGGCTTTATTTTTTTGCAAATTCTTTTCCCTAATTTTCCTATGAAAAGAAACCAGATTTGTGGATTTTTTTGACATATATAAACAGATGAAAAAATAAGGGGAGAAAAACTATGCATGAAATTATAGATGATGGCGATCTTTTTACTTATCCAATGGATATTACGGATGCTGTTTGTGTGACAACCAATGGATGCATTAATTCCAAAGGTTCTGCAATCATGGGAAAAGGAATTGCTCTTTCTGCCAAGGAATTATTTCCCAATATTGAAATCAAACTAGGTACTTTATTAAAAAAAGGCGGAAATCATGCTTATGATTGCGGCATTTATCAAGTAGATGATCTACTTGGAGAAACACAAATGTATCATGTTTTTACCATGCCTACCAAAAATAACTGGCGGGATAAAAGTGACAGTGCACTGATTAAACGGTCTGCAAAAGAGCTGGTAAAACTATGCGATGAAAACGGCATTAAACGATGTTTTTTACCATGTCCTGGATGTACGAATGGACAGTTAGACTATCAAAAAGATGTCAAACCAATTTTAGAGTCTGTTTTAGATGACCGTTTTATTGTAGTAGGTAGTCCGGACAAAATAAAAGAAAAAGAAAGTGAGGAAACCTATGATTACCCTAACTGAAAGCTTAAAGAAACGCTTTTGTAAAGACCAAAACTTGCCTATAAAAGTATATTCAGAACCCATTTTTACCGAGCGATTAAAACTATTTGATGCTTATGAGAAATATTTAGAATTTTGCTCTATGTTTCGTATCCGATTTGATTCTGATGAACAGGAATATCTTGCTTATTATAACGATTTAAAAGATAGAATCATCAACTATATTAAAGAATCAGAAGCTTTTCAGTCCTTAAATAAAGCTGATATGTATAAGGAATGATACCGTTGCAGACGAGATATTTAAAGGTGCTTTACTAAGAGGAGAAAGTCCGTTAGTTGCTTTACATGAATTGGAAAAACGTACAAATCTTATGGCAATACGGGCTGCCTTCGATGGCGCAGATGAATTTACCACAGATATGAGTGATTACGAGAGGGAAGAGGATTATGGATTATAAAAAGCTTTTACAGACATCAGATTATGATTTTTTACGTCAAAATCCGTATTTAGGAAATAATATTTTTTTATTAGCGTTAGGCGGCAGTAGGGCATATGGCACAAATTTACCGACCAGTGATGTTGATATCCGCGGTGTTGCAAGCACACCGATTGATACTATTTGTGAATTAAAACCAGATTTTGAAAATGTGGTAGAAACTAATACCGATACCGTAATATATAGTATGCAAAAAATGCTGCAATTACTTGTTGATTGCAATCCTAATACAATTGAAATTTTGGGATGTAAACCGGAACATTATCTTTACCTTTCTGCTGAGGGGCAAATGATTTTAAATCATTTGGAGTTCCTAAGTAAGTTGAAACAGCACTGTAATCTCAAATGGCCTTACTATAATATACCTTTACATACAGGCGGAAAAAAATGAACCTCTTTTTTTAATCTAAAAGCGCCCATTTCCGCCTGTTTTCTTGATGTATTTTAACATTGTATATTTTTTCCAGAGTTTTACATAGATTTGTGATTTTTTTTGACATATACTAATAGGTGGTGATGAGTTATGTTTTTAGGTAGAAAAAGACTCCGACAGAAGCCATACCCAAAGAATATTTAACCTGACTTTTTCTTTGGGGCTGGCAAATAAATGTCAGGAGGACACGCCTATGCAGCGTACAAGAAGTTACAGAAGAGATATGCGGAATCGTAAAATCGCGAGAAAAAAGAGAATTGACAAAGCAGTACACTGTTCTATTGGATCTTGGTATGATTGTGATGGGAAATATTCCAAAGGAAAAATCCATTGTAGTTGTAAAATGTGTACTTACAGCAAAATCTTTGATCTTGCTACGGTTCATGATTTAAAAGATCGTGAATTTGTAAAATCACAGTTTGAGGATATCGCATAAAAATGGAGTGGGTTTAATCCCGCTCCATTTCTTTGTTTTCATTTTCTATTTTTGATAATTTTCCATAATTGCCTTTATCTAAATATCCCTTTCAAAATTAGTCTCTTTTTCATTTTCATCTAAAATGGATAATGCCTGATTATATGCTTCATCATAAGTATCCCATTTTAGAATATCTCCATGCATAACATATAAATAGCATACAGCGAAGCAGTATTTTATAATGGAAACAGCATCTGATTTGAAATGAGCCTTGTAAAAAAATAGAATAGACAATTCTTTTCTTTTCTTACACCCTAGAAAAATATATTTACGACTTCGGCAAAGAAGTCGGTAGTCTGTATTGTAACCTCAAATGGTCTTACCCACAGCGCAAAATTTATTTTTTCATTTTTCTCAAATTTACGTTTTTTTTTTGACATATATAATTAGCGAAAACGATAAAAGGAGAAAGATTATGGCACATATGACAAACAAAAAAAGAAAACTGAGAGATTATAACGCTCTGAGTCGTGTAACAAATGGATTCAATACCGGAACCAGAAATATGGGGTATGCTTCCAACAATGCCAGAAAAGCAGCAGTACATATGCAACTGGCAAATTTTTAAAAAACAAACAACGAGAGGTAGGTGATTATTTTGAAATCATTACATATCAGCAATCATGCAAAGGAACGTTATGCGGAACGTAATATGCATGCTACAAAACTAGAAGTTCCGATGTTCGTAGATAAATATGATACAAAAATTCAAGATGATATCTCTAAAATGGTAGAATATGGAGAATTAATCTATACAGGAAATAATCCGGCACAGGAACATAGAAAGCAGAATAGTATTGTGAATATCTACCTATGTACAAATTGGATGGTATTAGTAGATGCCGAAAGCAATACGGTTATTACATTATTTGAAAAAGATCAATGTGTGCAGGATATGTTTGATGAATTTTTCTCTGCCAGGGACGAATTCGAGGAAATCTCTCAGAAGATTACCGACGAAAATAAAGTGTTACAACAACTGATAACACAAAATGATGAACAAATCAAAGAAGCAAATGATAGAGTCCGTAGATTACAACAAGATAATAAAAGATTAAAAGATCAAATTACAACAAATTTCAATCGAAGAAAAAGTGTCAAAATTAAAATGACAAATTTATTCGATAAAATTATTCGTAATTATTAGGAGGAAATAATATGTCAGATTATACATGGGATAAAGCAATCGAAAATTATGAAAAAGCTTGCAGAATGTCTTGTAAACCGGATTTTCAGAGATTGCCAAAAGATTACATTACAGATGAAGATAAATCTGTGAAATGGAATCGGGAACAGGTTGAAGAAAACCATAAACAGTATGATGACGCTGTAAAAGAACTCAACACTAAGAAAAACAAATACTGTAATGAAGCAGAAGAAAACATCTATAAAGTAATTCAGGATACAGTAGGCCATCATATTTCCAAAGAAGCTGCAAAAAGTGTTTGGTATGAGGCAGATCATGACATGGGACGTTTGCAAAACATATGTGATTTCTTATATGACTTTTTGGAGGAAATTAAATAATTTGCCAATGAAAACAAACTCAATCTTTTTCTGCTAGGGGAGAATTTATGAAAAACGTAGAATTTGTATCTTATACCGGAAAATGGCCTAATTTATGTAGAGGAATTTTAACGCTAAATATTAATGGCAAGGAAGTTAAATTTGGTAAAGATTATAATACAAATGAAGAATACATTGATAAATTCTGGTGTAGTGGCGGAAATTGTGGATTTTCTAATGGAAAACCCTATTGTAACTCCGGAGAGTGGCTTATTAATGAACCCTATTTGCCGGAAGAATACAGAGAATACGCAGATGAAATTGCAAAAGTTATGAATGATAATATAAAACATGGTTGTTGTGGCGGCTGTTTGTAATCGCCACAATAGATAAGAGGTGATAATATGAGTATGTTAGTTTCTGAAATGAAAAAGGGAACAAAATGCTTTATTCAGGGATCCGTAGATTTACAGGATGAAAAAGCAAAGTATATCGAAAGCTTCGGAGTTATTGCAGAAACCCCAAACAAACATGCAAAAAATGTATTAGTAAGACTTGCCCATAGTGGAGTACTTATTAGAATGCCGATTGTTAATGTATATTGGGTAGATCAAAATATTAATGTGGAATGGGAGTCACAAAACACATGATTCTGTATGAAATAGAAAATGGACTTGATGAAGAGTATATCAATGTAGTAAAAGAGAGGATTGCGAAATTCCCACAGCTCATGCAGGATATGTTATCTGATACATATACAAAATTTTGTATTGTAAAAAAAATACCAAATGCAAATGACACAACCACTGGCAGATATATACACCCTAATACTATTTATTTACGATCTAAGCCTAAGTCGTTAAAAAATTTTCACAGAACTATTGCACATGAGTGTGCTCATCTTATCGATGATAAAATAATATCGCTTTGTGGGCATTGGTCAGAAAAATCAGAAGAATTTTTGAATTGTTTTAATAGTGAAAAAGAGGGGATAGACATTTGCTTTCCAAGCATTAAAGAAAATTATACGGAAGACTGTTTTGTATCAGAAACCTTTGCTAGAGTTTCAGCAGTCGTGCTTACTTTAGATATAAAACGTTGGCCGAATTATAAAAAGTCCATTTTCTCTGAAATACCCTTAACTTCAGAAAGTGTGATAAATTTCTATAGAGAATTACCGAAGATATACAAACAATATAGTATGGAAGTAAGAAACAAATATATTAAAGATTTTGACAGAAAAGATGATATTAGACTTACCTTTCAATGGACGCTTTTTGAAAGAGAGTTGTATCTATTCTATGTTTACAATAGTAATAAAAACAGTTTCATAATTGCAAAAAGATTCCCAGAAAATAATTATGAACTCATTTTGGGAAAGGTATATATTAAAAATGGACATATTTACAATTCTAAAAATGAAGACTGTATAGAATTGTTAAAAGAATTTTACATACAAGATATTGATAAATATAGAATCGAACTTTATTATATTTGGTTCTTTGAAAGAATTTGGTATTGTCAAGATAATTAGTATAAAGGAGAAAAAACAAATGACAAAAGCTGACGAGTATTTAGTAAGAGACATTCATAACATCTTAGAAAATGGCGTAATGGACGAAAATCCAAGACCAAAATATGCAGACGGCACTCCGGCACATACCTGTTTTGTAACACATGTAGTAAGACAGTATGACTTATCCAAAGGGGAATATCCGCTTTGTACATTAAGACCCATCGCATATAAGAGTGCAATTAAAGAAATGCTTTGGATTTTTCAGGACCAGAGTAATAATCTTTCTCTGCTTAGGGAAAAGTATGGCATTAAAGTATGGGATGCATGGGAATCCAAAGATATGCCGGGAACGATTGGAAAAAGATATGGTTATACTGTAAATCATTATGATTTGCTAAATAAACGTATCTTAGAAGATATTAAAAAGGATCCTTATGGACGGTATCATATTATGAACCTGTGGCAGGAGCAGGATATGGCAGAAAGTGATGGATTAAAACCCTGTGCCTATGAAACTATTTTTACTGTACGTGGACGGTATTTGGATATGGTTTTGAACCAGCGTTCCGGAGATATGTTAGTAGCATCCGGGGCAGGACATTGGAATGAAGTACAGTATGCTGCACTTTTGATGATGGTAGCAAGAGATACAGGGTATGAACCTGGAAAGTTTACACATATGGTGATCAATGAACAGATTTATGACAGACATCTGGATCAGGCTAAGGTGTTACTGAGCAGAGCAGAAGAAATGAAACGGGAATCTATCGATTGTAAGCCTTGTATGCTTTTAAATCCTGAGAAAAAGAATTTTTATGATATTACCATCGAAGATTTCAGTTTAACGAATTATGCAGCTAGAAAACCACAGCTTTCCTTTGAATTGGGGGTATAAAATATGAAGACAACAGATACTAGACAGAATCAAAAAAATCATAAGAATTTCGATGCAGCAATAGAAGTTACATCGAATATAGCGATAGTTGTTGTTACTTTTTTAGTATTTTACATTTTGTTCCGTTTATCCATCCAGCTTCAGTAATATGTACATTAAAATTGTAGGAAGGGTATAAAATATGAAGACATTAGATATTACATACGATGAAGAATTTTATAAAGCCGAAAATGAAAAATCTGATAAGGTGTATAACGCTGAAATGGAAGCCTTACCCAATTTTGTATTGCTATTATACAGTCCATTTATTATGTGTTTTTTAATACTCTTAATTCCTGTTTCAGCAATACAGGTGTTTTTAAAATATATGGCAATAGGATTATTTGTAATATTATTTTCTATTTGGTTTTATAAAACTTTTTTAATGAAAAAAGGAAATGTTCCAGATGCGTTGGAAAACGCCGTGATTTGGAAAAAATTATATGATAAAAATTCCGAGTCTTTTTTCGTTGAATCAAAAAATGAAATATGGCTCGTTTTATTGAATTGTGGCAATGGCGAAGATAATTTAGCTTACGCTCCGTTGCAAGTGAATTTAAAAAATATCTTTAAATACGAAAATGAAATTCCAAAAGAATGGGAAACTTTACATATTTCCGTAACAAATGATGGTGTATCAACCGTATCGTTTACATAATAGGATAAGGAGTAAATAATGTTTGAAACAGAAGTGTATAAAAACTGTTATCCTTTTTCCAGAGAATCTTTGTTAGATTTCGATAAAAGGCGAATGATACTAAAGCTCTTAAATACTCGGAGAATGGATCTTTATGGAGCAGATTACGAAGCGAAGCGCAATGGTCGCAAAATCCGAATACAACTTTTAAATAGAATCGAAGAAGAACGTGCTAAAATTGAAGAAATTAGAACGCACATAGAAAATAATGAATATGACAATGTAGATAATGAATATATGAATTGGCTCCTTATAAAATACAAAAGCTTTCTTAAGTTTATTTTATGTTTCCGATGCTTCGGATTTTGGTTACCATATCCATATTAAAAAGAGAGGAAAATCTATGTCAGACAGAATTGTAAGAGGGTATTGGGATTGCCCTTATTGTGATAGTACAGATATTGATGGTTTAGTCGATAATTGCCCAAATTGTGGCAGACATAAGCCGGAAAACACAAAATATCATTTAAAGGGTGTAATCCCTCACGAAAATAAGATTTATAAGAAATCTGTTGTAAAAGAATCAGATATATTAACGACAGAAGAATTGCAAAAAGCAGGTATTTCCAAAGAAGAGTGTGATGGAAATCACAAGGAATGGGTGTGCAGCTATTGTAATAGCTTAAACAATTGGGCAGATGATATCTGTACATCCTGTGGATCTCCAAGAAATGAAGCTACTTTAGAATATGGTATGCAGAAAAGAGAAAATTCCAATACTGATACCAATGACTTTGTTGCTCTTTCCGGAATAGATGAAGAAACCGCGAATGATATCGAAGATAAAATAAAAGAAAGAAAACCCTCCCTAGCAGGAAAAGAGCTGTTTGATTCGGTATCGGAAGATAAAGAGATAGCAGACGAAACTTCTGAAAATCAAGAGGATAAATTAAATCGACTGAGTATTTTTGGCAGTATTTTCTCTTTTGTAAAAGATAATGCGATTCCTATCTTACTTGCGATGCTTTTTCTTCTCTGCGCGGGGGTCCTTTTCTATCCACATAAAGAAACGGTAACAGTTACCGGATTTGAATGGGCACGAAATATTTCGATTGAAGATTTGCGGACGGTACAGGAGAGTGATTGGTCGGTTCCATCCGGAGGTCGAGTCTATAAGGAACAAACAGAATTAAAGACATATGTTTCGGTAATCGATCATTATGAGACGAAAACAGAGACAAAATCCAGACAGGTGATTGACCATTATGATACAGAATATTCTTATTCTGATAACGGAAATGGAACTTTTACCGAACATACAAAGCAAGTACCGGTATATAAAACAGAGTATTATGAAGAAACTCATCAGGAACCGGTATATAGACAAGACCCTGTATATGCGACAAAATACTATTATGATATAGACAAGTGGTTTGACAGCGGAAGAGATTATCCCTCCAGTGGTACAGACCAAAATCCTTATTGGAATACAGATTATACATTAGCAGAAAAAGAAAGAGATACGGATAGAACTGAAAAATACACCGTATTTTATGACAATGGAAAATCTGATGATCTGAAATTAGAAGACTGGTTAAACAGAAATGTAGGAGACCAATATAAGCGGACCTATTGCTTATTGTTTACCTATAAGACCGAGGAGTTGCAGTAAATTTTACATAAAGGCGTATTTACAAAAGAAAGCACATCGTTATCCTGACGGTGTGTTTTTTTGCAAAAAAAATATCATTTTACGCTAAAAATCAAAAAAATTTATACATAAATATGTATAAACAAAATTTCGCTTTGAGGGGAGAAAATAATGCGTAAAAAGATTATTACAGTATTGCTTACTGGGACTTTACTGATTGGAAATACAATACCGGTAATGGCAGCCAGTGCAAAAAATGAATTAAGCTTCGTGCAGCTTATCGGAGATGTATCAAGCAGTAACTATACAAAAGCACTTGCAAATTATTGTAAGATACCAGAAAACGTAAGAGAGTCTTTTCAGTTAGATGGATGGACATTAAGCATCACAACAGAAAGGTTAGAAGATACCTGGTTTGCTGGTTTGGGATACAGTGCGATTGCCAGTGGATATGATGATAGCATCAAAGAAATCAGACTGGAAGATACAAAAAACGGTGCAAATGCAATGTATATATTATGAATGCTTGTGATCAGATAGTCGGATTACCGGAGGTGGGAAATGACTGATAAAGAAAAAGCAGTAAAAGAATTAAAATCAAAAGGATTATCCGTTATCTATGACCACGGAATTCCAATGGTATTGTATGACAAAGGACAAGATGCAGATGTAGTATTCCAAGCTGCTTCAGAAATGCTCAAAAATCTTGGTTATGACGCCAGTTTTGGCGTAAGATGTCGTACCGGAAGAGATACAGAAACAGTAGATACAGTAGAGACGGTTACTAATGAGATGGAAAACGAGGAAGAAATCTAAAAATAACAAAAAGTGTAATAAGTAAAAATATACACTTAGGAATTCCACTTTCTTTTCTCAATTTTGGAATTCCAATTCATTCCGTAGTACATATTATGACGACTTTTTCCATTTCATAATAGTACGATATATTACGACAAAAGACCAATCATATTCTATAAAGGAGACTATTTTATGAAGAAAAATGATAAAAAACTACTTTATATACTTGCAGGAACATCTATCGTGTGTGGTGTGACAGGAACCATTCTATATTATAAGAAGAAAAAGGAATTAGATACCAAACATAATTTGCGAAATCGATTTTTATCTAATATCAAATGTTATGCAGAATATGCGATAGAAAATAATAACGTTATGGATATCTGCGTGGAACAAGATGCTTTTGGTGTCTGGCAGAAAATTACAAAAAATGAAACTACCGGAGAATCTAAAATCGAAGTGTTATCTGGAAAAGATTTAGATAATTTCGCAAAATATATTTATGACGTTTCTGATGTCGCAGTAAGACATATTCCGAATGTACACGAAGGATATGGTGCGATGAAATTGAATACAGGTAGTTTAGTATATATTCCCGGGAAAGATTTATTCTATTTGATTCCGGATGAAATTTAGGAGGTTTTTATGAAAAAATTAAACGTAATATTATGTTCCGTATTTTCCGCCATGATGTTTCTTACACAATCTTTTACTGCAAATGCAGGATTTGATTTGCAGCATTATGAAATGACAGATGATGGACTTTGGCTGATTCAGGCAAAAGGTGCTTCCGGAAATACAGAAGAAGGTCGTGTTACCATTCATCTTTTTGTAGATAATTCCAATCGTGACATTGCTTATATCAATAATTATTATTGTGCAAACTATTATGATGAAAATGGTAATTTTCAGGAATCTGCCATCCATTATTATCCGGAAGATATGGTAGTAGAAGCAACAATCAATGGTTATGAAGTTTGGACAAACGATTATGGATATCCGGTAGGAGACTGGTTCTTTGCAGGTTATAGTTCAGGATATGGCTCTTTACCTGGAACACATACCTTAACAACGGATTTCCAATATACAGACGAAAGTAACTCAAAACTAACTCCATTTACAGTTACTAAGGATGGTACCGTACATATCTTTGCAATTCAGGGTGATCAGGACTTTATTGATGCAAATCTGAACGACTTTATTAGTTGGGTAAAGGATAGACAAAATGGATTAGATACGGAAAGAAATCTGATCAATGGCGGAGAATCTATTTCTGTACAGGAGGAAGAACTTCAGACAGTAGAAATTGTTGAAAATGCAGAACCGGAACCTACAAAAACACCATTACCCGCTGCAACACAAGCTCCAACAGAAGAAAAGCAAACGGTGAATTGGAAGACTGGTATCCTTTCTGGATTAGGTCTTGCGGCTATCATCGGCGCATTGTTATTTTTAACAAGACGGAAAAGGTAAAAGAGGAGTATTTTATTACAGAAGGACATTCTAAAAAAGTCTTCATAATTTAGCTAACACCCCCAAAAATTTTAGGATTCAGGAATGCCGGTCAGTTTTAAAATTTAAAAAGTGAGTAAATATTTTCAGAAAGGAGATTGTATGAAATTAATATCCAGTTATGCAGTTGAAGTTAAACATATTAACAAAATGTTTAGAAATACTATAAAGATATATAATGATGCAATCTCTTTCTGTGTAAAAGCTTATGAAGAATATTGGGAAACCATTAAAACTTTAGAAACAGGTAATAAAGAAAGATTTGCTTTTGCTGACGCTCTTATTCATTCTACAAAATCTAATAAAGCAATATACCCAGAATTTGATATTAAGTTTTATAAAATGCCATCCTATCTAAGATTTTCAGTAATTAATACAGCTTTGGGGTATCTTAGTTCTTATCATAGTAATCTCGATAACTGGGAACATTCTAATAACAATAATAAAGTCCCAACATTACAAATACGTCTTAACAAATTACCTACATTTTACAAGGGTAATATGTATTTTGATAGCTTTGAAGATGATACAGTAAAACTTAAATTATTTATAAATAATGATTGGAATTGGGTAGAAGTAAAGCTGAAACATACTGATGTTATAAGTATTCGAAAGCATATGATAAATGCTAAAATGTCAGTTCCAACTTTGGAGAAGAAAAATAAAAAGTGGTTTTTAAGATTTGCTTTTGATGAAAAAGTTGAGATTAACAAAACAAAATTAGAAGAACAACTTATATTAGCTGTTGATTTAGGTATCAATACAGATGCCACTTGTTCAGTTATGAATGTAAATGGTGCTATCCTTGCAAGAGAATTTATAAATCTTACAAGTGACAAAGACCAGCTCTATCATACTTTAAACAAAATTAAAAAAGTTCAACAAAAATATGGTTCTAATAATATAACAAAATTATGGAGATATGCAAAGTTTCATAACGAAGAACTTGCTCATAAGATTGCAAGTGCAATAACAAATACTGCAATTAAATATAATTGTGATGTAATCGCATTTGAGTATCTTGATATGAAAGGTAAGAAACATGGCTCAAAAAGACAGGAATTACATATGTGGAAGAAAAATACTATTCAAAGAATAGTAAAGCATAAAGCTCATAAGAATGGCATTCGAGTATCACATATTTGTGCTTGGAATACTTCTAAACTTGCTTATGATGGCTCAGGCGAGGTTCTTCGTGGCAAAGATGCATATTTAGATACTTATGAACTTTGCAAATTTTCAAATGGCAAAATCTATAACTGCGATTTATCTGCATCATATAATATCGGTGCAAGATATTTTATCAGAGAGATACAAAAAATCCTGCCTGCGAAGGTATGGTCTGATATTGTGGCGAAAGTTCCAGAGTGTCAGAAAAGAACACAATGTACTTATAATACTCTTTTAGAAATAAATAGAGTTGCGTAAGTAAGGATTCACTCATCTATGTAATAACTTAGATGTAGTAAATATATTCGTAAGAGTGTATAAGCTAATTCTTAGCTGAATATATAGATGAGAAAGTTGTCTTAAATAAATTAGATAATAGAATTCCAGAGTTTTAGTTCTTGGGAGTGTTCAAAAATTATTATATTTTCTTATAAATTATCGCCAGTTTTACGGTTTTTTTTTACATAAGATACTATAAAAGTATATTTTGCCTTGAAAGGAGTGTTTTTATGGCTGTTTTGTTATGGACAAATCAGATTCAGAAATTTGCAGATTTTGTAGAAACAAATCCCAAATGTTTAGAGAAACTGGGAAAAATTCGTATTTTTGGAGAGGACTTAAAGGTTGCCGATTATAACAGGTTATGTAATCTATCCTTGGGAGAAATGGATATTTCAGCTCCGCTTGGTACAGACAGAGATACCTTTATCTTCTGCTTAGGGGAGGCTTTCGCTTTACATACAGATACCATTTATGTATTAGCATCTGTGGATAAGGTTATTGTTGATTTTGCAAAAGCGCAGGGTATCGAAATTTTATCTCTTACAAGCTTAAGTAAACCTGCTGCCAAGACCGTAAGAAAACCCAGAGCTGCCAAAGTAACGCAAGATTCTTTGCCTGCCAGGGAGGGAACAGAAAAAGAAATCGTAGCACCGAAGCTAAAAAGGGAATCAAAGAAAAAAGCTACGCCGGAAATTTCTAATTTATTACAGAAATTAGTAGCCCAGGCAGAAAAAGAAACAGGCAATGCTTATGCAGGACAAATGGAAGATATCGATCGTGGTATCCGGAATGCCTCTGACGTAAAGATTGGATTACCTTTTCAGATGCAGTTGATTTTTGGTCAGGAAAAGGGCGAAAATCTTGCAAAAGTATTGGCACCTCATTTTGATGAATTAAGAAAGTAGAGGAGATATTATGCCGGAAGAAACAAAGAGAAATAAATCAATAGAAGAAATCATACGAGCAGACTTACATAAAAGACAGGGTACATCGGACGAGATTTTAAAAGAATGGGCAACCGATCCTTATCCTGTGAATGGGGAAGTCGCTACGAAATTTTGGAATTATGTCAGGGATAACAAATATATTGAAATCGTAGGTGACTATGATGTGGATGGTATTTGTGCTTCCTTTATTATGACCAGTGCAATTAAAGAATTATATCCTGATAAAAAAGTAAAGGTACGTATTCCGAGACGTTTCTCAGAAGGATATGGTATTAACTCTACGATTGTAGAAGAGATTAAGACATCTTTGCCGAATGGTTCTTTAGTAATTACCGTAGATAATGGAATTGCAGCAGGCCCCGTTTTAAAAGAATTAAAAGATGCAGGATATGTTGTATTGGTAACCGACCATCATAGTGCAAGAAAAGGTGTTGCTTTGCCGGAAACAGATATGCTGATCGATCCTGCTGTGGCATCCTTGGATAATCCATTTATCGGAAACTACTGGTGTGGCGCAGGAGTAGCATTTAAGTTGGCAGAACCTTTCCTTAGTAAAGAAAAGGCAGAGGAATTGTCAGTATATGCAGGACTTGCAACAGTTGCAGATTGTATGAATCTTGTAGAGGGTAACTGGGGATTGGTAAGACATGCAATTCAGTTATTCCGGGAAAAGAAAGCACCGAAGCCTCTTTGTGATCTGCTAGTCGGTATGGGACAGGATCCTAATTTCTGTAATGAAGACCATTTCGGATTTTATCTTGGACCAGCATTTAATGCACCAGGCAGACTTTTAGATAAAGGCGCATCTGAGGTATTAAAGTATTTGTGGCATCCAACAGAAGAAGGCTGTGCAAGATTAGTCGAACTAAATAATGAAAGAAAACGGATTCGAGATGAAGAATTCGCCATTCTGGATAAATATCTGGAAGACACCGGTAGGACCAATGCTTGTCCTATTTGGGCAGCATTCCCTGGATTGCATGAAGGAATTGTTGGTATCTTAGCAGGAAAAGTTTCAGAAAAATATGAAAAACCCGCATTAGTACTTACGGATACTCATATTCCAGATGTTTATAAGGGGTCTGGACGTTCCTATGGAAAATTCAATATTTTTGGATTTTTATCAGATATGCCCAAAGAAACCTTTTTAAAAATGGGCGGACACTCTGGTGCTTGTGGACTTTCCATGACACTGGATAATATCAAAATTGCAGAAAAAGTGCAGGTAGATCCCTTAAAGTTACAAGCAGAGGCTGGCGAAGATAATCTGCGGTATCAGATTGTAAAAGATAAGATTCCTGCGATTGAAAAGGTTTTGTCTGATTTTAGACCTTTTGGACAGGGAAATCCGGCACCTGAATTTGAAATGGCAGTAGATATGCAAAGAGATAAGCCTTTCATGTCTCCTGTAAAAAATGAAAAGGGACAAAAAGACCCGACATTGGGTGCTCACTTATTTATTACCGATAAGAAGAAAAAGTACAAGGTAACACATTTTAGACATACACCTAATAATCTGGTAGACCAAAATAAATTCGAATTGGTAGGTCATATCATTGGTTCTGCGTTTGGAGGAGAAGAAATCCCAACCTTTAATGCAGAAGAAGCGGTAGATATTACAGATGCTATGAAAGGAGATATGTGTAAATGATCACAACTATCGTAATCGTAGAAAAAATGCAATTTACATTAGGTATCCTTTCCGAGAAAGAATATCAAAGTATCGCAAATATCGCAAAACAGGCAATCGATGAACATGTCGGTTGCTTTGTTTCCGCCATTGCAGGTACAAATGAGGATTATGAAAATCCATTGCTATTACAGTTTTCATTTGAAGATGAAAAAACCAAAGATATGCTCTGTTGCATCTGCGAGGGAACACTGCCTGGTGGAATGATGGAGGAAATTGGAACTGCGGTGGTAAAGGAAGCTTTATCATCGAAAAAGGTAAAATGGGATAAAGTATCCGAAACAGATTTCCAAAGATATCTGCAGGAATATGAGGCGAAAAAAGAATGCTAAAAACGGTCATTACGAATTCTATACTTCCGGAAGCTGCTTTTTTAATTGTTTTTACACAGAAAGATATGGATAACTTTGCAAGAATATTCAAAAATACCATCGAAACAGAATCTGGTGTTCCGGCAAATCTTACCAAAAGTGATGTAAGATGGTATATTTCAGCATTTTTTATGTTTAATTCCATACCAGAAGAAAAGCAGGGAAAATTGTGCAGTATGATTGCGGATATAAAAGATCCTTCTGATAAGGGGTTCTGCGATTATATCTTTTTAGCTACCAGATTTGATAGAGAATTTAAAATTCCAAGATTCATTATTAACTTTGTATTAGACCATCGAGAGGAAATAGATTGGACAGAAGTAGATTCCGATGAATTTTTTCAGTGGCTTTCCAGTAAAGAGAATGCAGAAGCACTTTTAGAAGATATTGAAATCGCTAATAAACTCATGAGCGAAGACAGGAATGAAGAAGAGGATGATGAGGAATATTACTTTGATGAAGAAGATAAAGAGACTATAAATACAAATACTTATATTTATAAGCTTCCGAATCTGGTAACATTACTGCACATTCCTGTCTGCCGGGGACAGGTCTTTGAAGGGTATGATCATCATTATTATCTTGAATCTGAACAATTTTTGCAGGATTTTTTAGATGAAGCGAAATACCCGATTACAAAATATCAGGTAAAAATTAAAGATATGGAAGATTTTTATCAACAGATACCTAAAGATACGGTGCAGATAGAGATAGATTAAAAGATGCTTAACATTAAATGAGGTGAGCAAATGCAAGAAAAGAATAATATACCACCTTGGGAAAAAGTCTTACTTACAAGAGAAGAAGCTATGGAATATAGCAATATTGGAGCAAACACATTAGGGTATTTATTAAGTAAACCAAAATGTCCGTTTGTTTTAAAAGTAGGACGAAAAAAATTAATTAAAAGAAAGGAATTCGAACAGTTTTTAGAAGATTCTATTGAAATATAAAATAATTATTCACAAAGAAACACCCTTATGATAAGATAATTTGGGTGTTTCCTTATCTTAAGGAGATATACGATGGGAAAAGATCTAAATGGAAAGGAATTAGGAGAGTACTTATCTCAAAAAAAAGATGGGAGGTATTTAGCAAGATTTACAGATAGGTTTGGAAGACGTCCGGAATACAAATCATATGATTTAAAAGCATGTAGAAAGTGGCTGAAAGAGCATAAGGCTTTAGATACTTTAAACCAAAATGTTATTGATGAAAGCACAAAATTTGAAGATTATTTTTATAATCAATGGCTAGAAATACATAAGTTTGGGATTATAAAAGAGAACACAAAAGCCACTTATATAACACATTATAGAAAACATATTAAAGAATATTTTGGGGATAAACCTTTGTCATCTATTACAACACTCCAAATAAAAGCTTTTTTTAAAGATGAAAAAAAAGCAGGATATAAATATATGACAATCAATATGTCCAGAAAAATTATAATGGATGTATTGGAAAGAGCCTTAGAAGATCATTTAGTAATGAGAAATGAAGGAAAAGGCATTAAACTTATAAGAGATGAACAAACAGAGCCAAGATATTTAACGGAAGATGAACAACGAGATTTTATGGAAGCAGCAGCAGGTACATTTTATTATAATCTATATATGTTAATGCTAGGATCTGGTTTACGTCCGGGAGAAGCGTATGCTTTAACAGAAAAAGATATAGATTTTGAAAATAATGTTATTTATGTAAATAAAACATTAATTTATCAAAAATGGGAACATATGGGTGATACTAAAAAAACTTTTCACTTAGATGGTCCCAAAACATATTGTTCTGTTAGAGAGGTTCCAATGTCTACAATGGCGAGAGAAGCCCTACGAAGACAAATAAAACAAAAAAGAGTTGTGTCATCAAAAAAACACGCAATGGTATTAAAAAGAGCAGCGCCGAAAGGATTCGAAGATCTTTTATTTACTACAATTTATGACACTCCTCTTGAATCTCAAATTGTTAATGACGCAATCGACCAAATTTTAAAAGAAATGAATTATATCAGAGAGGAGGCAGAAGTGCTTGATGATATTCATCCACACTGTTTCCGACATACATTTGCAACAAGATGTATTGAATCTGGAATGAATCCAAAAACGTTACAGAAAATTTTAGGACATGCCACACTAGAAATGACAATGAACCTATATGTTCATGTAACAGAAGAACGAAAAGTATTAGAAATCGACACATTTAATACTTATATTGATAAAATACGTAATATTTCGACAATTGAAAGCGTGGAGCCAAAAAGGAGCCAAATTGAAGGTGAAGGGGACAAGATAACATCAAAAGCCCAGTAAAATCAAGGGTTCTACGAGAATAAATAATTACGTTGGCTGAATTATTACGTATATCAGGCAACACCGTATGACCTGGCTCAGATCCGGTGAAAACAGAGGGTCTTGCAAAAACGTAGCATTCTGAGTATAAGACGTAACTTTTTATAATTCTTTATATTTTTTTATAAGAATATTATTCAAAGGAGCCAAAAAAGGAGCCAAAAAATATAAAGGAGCCAAACATATAGGAAACACCCATAAATAATAATTTGAGAGGAAAAGAGAGTTGAATTTCAACTCTTTTTTTATTTTATCTATATTTACGGAATTTTTTGACATATATTAGTAAGACAGGAGGAAATAAAATGACACTAAAAGAAATATTAGAAAATACAGAACAGGCAATTGATTCTGGAAAAGATAATCTGGAAGATTATATATTTGATCTTATTCAGATTGCCTCAAAATCTGTTTATGATCATGATATTATCACACCAGACATTTTAAAATGTATCGATGAGTTACTTTGTACGATAAATAATTGCAAAGAAGATTATAAAAGCAAATATGCCTATCTTTTTGGACATTATTTATTTGGACAAATGGACAGTATCTTACGATTACTGAAACAAATAGGAGAATACCAGAAAGAGGATTTCACGATTCGTGATATCATGCCACTACCAGTATCTAATGATATGATCTGCTGTTTAAACACAATAAGAGATAATAGTATCGAAGTACATAAGCTTCCGATATCCTGGCAGAATTATATTGAATGGCTGGAAAAAAGAGATGCTAGATTCTTTATAAAGAGGACTGCCGGACAATCTGTTTACTATCATCTAAGTTCATTTGGAAAACGATTATTAGAAAAAGCGAAAGAGGAACAACAAAATGCTGTTGATGCATGAGAATACACCGGTTGCTAATGTAGTTATGCAATTAGGTCATATTATCCGTGTTACAAAAATATATAATGAGATTTTATTACCACCGGGTACTAGAAAGGCAAATCGTGGAAATCTATCTATTTTTATGGAAAACTGGCAAAAGGAAAGAGCAATTCCATTTAATAGGCAATGTTTGGACCAATATACTTCCTATTTTGAAACCAGCATTTTGGAAGCAGCACAAATATTTGGTAGCTTATCTCTAACAGATCATTATTGGTTTAAGGAAGAAACCGATAATGAAAAATGGGAAGATATCTGTTTTCAGAAAAATGGATTTAGTAACCAGCTCGCAGATTATATTTTGTTAGAGAAAAAGGCAGGGAAACCTATGCCAGTTCCGGATGTAAACACAGATGGTGTATTACAGAAAATATGGATACATACCTCAGACGGACCGGTATTATACAAATATGGTGATTTCGGAAATGACTGTAATTGTAATCTATTATCAGCAAATGAAGTAGTCGGTTCAAGAATCGGAAATCTTATGGAAATTCCAGTTGTGCAATATAAAATCGCAAGATTACCGGATGAAGATATTCCTGTATGTGCCTGCGAATCATTTGTACCGGATAGTAGTGAATTTATTACTGCTGCACAATTACAAAAAGATCATATGGGAGAACCCTTTGATTTGTATACACAGATGAGTAAAATGGGCTTCAAGGAAAATTTAGACAAAATGATCCTTTTTGACTTCCTTTTACATAATAAAGATAGACATTTAAAGAATTTTGGATTCGAAAGAGATGCAAAGAGTCTGGAAATTACAAGATTTTCTCCATTATTTGATCAGGGTTCTTGTCTTGCATTTGACGGAATATTAAATGACGCCTCCACAAAGCCATTTAAAGCCTCCAGAAGCGAACAGATTGCAATGCTCGATAAAATACCTGATATACCATTACAAAGCGAAATAGAGGCAATCATAGAAGATGTCTATGCAGAATTTTCAGTACCGGAAAGACAGTTACGCATCGCAAAAGAGGATTTAAAAACGACCTATCGAGAATTACAACGGATTCGCACAGAGATGTTCTATCTAAATCAAGAAGCACAGAAAGACCACCCCGCGCAGGAAAAGGACTGGAAGACGGCTCAGGTGACAGAGGAGGAACTAAAATATGAAATGTAAAATGCTGTATCATGACACCTGTGTTTGCGAATTAGAATTAGAAGTTTGTCTCTATTCCTGTCTGGTACGCCATGTTTTTCCTCTGCCAGGGGGAACTGCATTATTAAAAAATGTGGTACCGAAAGAATTTCAGGAAACAGAAGAGAGCGTTTGTAGTTATCTGACTGGGTTTCTATCAAATAGGATACCACAACATTTGTTAGAATTATCCGATGCAGAAATATTGGAAAAATTAAATCTGACCCATCATACCCATCAGTTTGGACGTATGCAATCATATTTATTTATTCCTGCATTTATGGAACATTTGAATATGGAAGATGGCTATTTAATATATCCCACACAAATAGAGTATTTGTATTTTGTGGATCAGGACCAAAGATTTGATAGGGTATATCGAATCGAAAACAAATAAGGAGAATAATTATGCCCAAATATTTACAAAAAGTGATTGATGATATTTATCAGGATTTTGAGTTAGATAGAGTCACAGCATATCGACATATCGAATTACAAAATGCTGTGATAAAATATTTGCAGGAAAATCAGGAAATGACAGAATTTCCGGAAGACCTAAAGAAATTAAAAGACTTTTTGGATGCAAATCTCTTAAATAAAAATGACAGCAAAAATACGATTTATTATAAAGATCGACTAGATAGTGTTTTGCATAGTGCTGAATTTGCATTACAGATTCGACAAAACCAATTTGACCATGAAAACGAAATATAGGAAAAGTAATGTTTGAGCTTGTTTGCGTAGTCAGTTATCTAAGTATTCCTATTCTTATTTTACTAGGTACTATAAAAAATAAAATTACAGATATCTATAATCCATGTAAATGGAATAATAACGATAATAGACAAATCAAAGTAAAAAATATAAAGACACGAAACATTTTTTAAAAAAATAAAAATATTTTTCGATTTTTTGATATTTTTACGGTTTTTTTTGACATAAGGATATGTAACAAAAAAGGCTATAAAGAATCTTCCTTCTAAATGCAAATAATAAATAAAATGGATGACAGATTCTTTTCTTTCCTTTTGTGTTCATAAGTAACTTAAGGCTATTGTTCACACAGATTGTGGAAAAACTTTGTAGCTTGGCTGCTTTGGAAGAAATGGAAGAGACGATAGATGATTTGGAAAAAGCATTAGAAAAATCCATTTATTGTAAGAACACTCCATTTTTCTCTGTTGTCAAGGGCGAAATCATGGATATTGATTTTTGTTTTCAGCCTATTATAGATACCTCTTATCTTTTTGATATCAGATATCGTGCAGAATATTATGATGGGTATAGTGCCCCTTATCCGATTTTGTTTTGGAACGGTCCGATAGAGGAATTATTAAACATAGTAAAAGCAAAATTACCTGATTTTCAAATTGTTAAGGGAGAATACGAAACAGATGAGAAATAAAATTATTTATGTAGATTTTGATGATACTATTTTTATCTGGGATGTGCATACTTTAAGTGATGTAAATATTACAGATTGGATGTCTTATAATAATATTGGCCATTTAAACTATTCTTTACGTGATTATTTACGAGAACAGAAACAAAATAACATGATTATCCTACTTACACATTGTTGTGATAGTATTGAACTGAGGATGAAGCAGGAATATTTGCAACATATTTGCGGTGATTTATTTGACGATTACCTTGGGGTGTCTGCTCCAGAATTAAAGGTAAATGTCGTAGCTCGTAGTAAAGAATTATATGGTATTGATCCCTATCAGACAGTATTAATTGATGATAGACTAAAAACAAGAGTATTATTTACAGAAAATGGTTATCTTACAGAAAATCCATTAAATATTGCAAACAAATGCTACATGGAAAAAGTATATAATAGAAGTATATGATAGATCGAACAAAACTATAAAAGAATGATGTGAGGAGAAAAAATAATGGAAAATTTTATTGGTTACCTTCAGTTGTATTTTAAAATTCACACATTGGAATCTGATACAGACAATTATATTAAATGGGACAGTGATTTTACCATTTTACCGACAAAAGAAATAATGGATCATTTAGTTTCTAATATAAAAAATATGATGGAACAACACCTTCAGGAAGAGTGTGAAGTATTTTTTGTAACCAAAGAAGAATATGAAGAAAATGTTATAGGTATGAAAGAAGAATCATACGCATGGGATGATAGAGAGGAAGAAGATAGATGATTCAATTTTGGGATTTATTTAGAAAAAAACAGGTAAATAATTCGGAAGAAAATACTCAGCAAAACGTCCCTGAAGTTATATCACCTGACCAAATTACAAGCGAGAATATTTTTGAAAAATTAGGCGATAAAAGTATCCATACACTTATTATAGCAGATACCCATAGCCATTTAAACGAGGAAGAGTTGCCTAAAACAGATATACCTTATGATTTGCTAATCTGCTTAGGAGATATTGGATGGTCGGATTGGCAAAGATTATTTTCATATCCACAATTTAAAAATATCCCATATAAAATTGGCATAGTAGGAAATCATGATAGTAATGATTTCTCAGAAATCAACCAATGGCTGCAAGAGAGCAATGTAACGCCTATTATTAATCTGCATAATGCAAGTTATACATTACCAGATTATAATCTTATATTTGCCGGGATAAAAGCAAGCGTAAAATATAAAAATGATAGTAATTTACTTACGCAAAAACAAGCATATGATATTTCAGAACAAATGCCAAAAGCAGATATTCTGATAACACATAGCAACCCTAAATTAGAATACGATATAGAAGATGATATATATCCAAATGCACATGCTGGACTATATGGTATTACAAATTACATGATTAAAAATCATTGTACTTATAATATACATGGTCACGTACATGAGAAATACATAAAAAGACATAAATTAAATTCAGATGTTTTTTATGAATTGTCTTTCTATCGTGTTAGTTCTGTTAATATTACTAAAAATGGTATTATTTACTTGGAGGAAAACAGATGATATCAAATCCGAAATATGGGTATTGTAATATAAAAATGGGTGATTATGAAGATTTATGCGATACTACAGATCTCCCTTTAAATATAGCGAGGGCATTTATTAGTTACTATGAATCAGGCTCAGGATATAGTTATATAAAAAACGATACCTATTTCATGCTAGAAAATGATAAAGTTTATATACTAAAAGAAATAAAAGAAAATAAGGAACGGCAGCTTATTGAACGGCAACTTATTAAAAATGTTTCTGTAGATACTCTTGCATATGAATTTCAGGAAGATATTTTAAAATGCCCGAAAGCATGGGTAAGGGAATTTATGGTATCTGATTTCAGCGAAGATCTTAAAACTTTAAGAAATATGGATGAAATTGATCGAAAGAAAAGATTGATTTGGATATTAAACGATGAAGAAAAGCATAAAACACGATATTTATTAGAAAATATCGACACCTTAAAAGAATTAAGAGAGAAACAAAAAGGGATATACGTAGAAAAAAAGAAAAATGATCTTATTGGATATTATGTGCTGTATTTTAAAGCACACAAAATGGAAAACAATGAAATCAGATACTTAAAAATGCAAGGAGAATTTACAACTCCATTAACAGCAGAAATGTTAGATGACGTAAAAGAACGTGTAACAAATTATGTATCAGGAAAATTAAAGGCTGAAGTATCTTTTGTCACAAGAGCAGAGTATGACGAAAATACAAAAGAAGTGATACATACAGAAGACGAAATAGAGGAAGAGAGATGATTTCAAATCCAAAACACGGATGGTGTGATATAAAAATAGGAGAATTCCAAGGGACTGGCAGTTATTTGACTGCTGTTCCTTTGGATATGGTAAATGCTTTTATCCATTACTATGAAGATGGAGCCGGAGCATGCTTTGTAAATGAGGAAGGCACGGATTTTACTTTGGTATTAAGTGAGTTCAATGTTTATATCATTATAAACAGAGAAAAACAGGAATTATATAACGTTTCTGTATCCATAGACACCTTAGCAGATGAACTGCAGGATGATATTTTAAAATGTCCAAAAGAATGGGCAAAGGAGTTTATGACATCTGAATTTGATGGAGATGCTACCAGTCTTTCTTATCAAAATGGAGAGATAAATAGAAGAACACTTTATTTGTTGAAACAGGTAGATACTCTTAGAAATATCAGAGAAAGACAAAGAGCATATACATCTACACAAAAAGAGGAAAGGGATTTATAATGGGGCTAACAGATATACAGATAAATGCATTTATAAATATGAAAAAAGACAATCTGAAACATTTACTCATGGAAGAAATTCCAGACGATTTATCCACGAATGAATGCCAAGTATTATATGCTTTTATCGGATTAAACCCAAAATCAACACAATATGGAGATATCCTTGGAACTTTTCAATATAAAGGCGATGTATATACTTTTCGATTTCATGTACATAGCCCAAAACAGGGATCTGCATCTCTAAGTAATCGGATGACAAATTATGCAAAAGTCGGAATCAGAACTTTTCGAGATATGGAGTTTTTAGAAGAAAAAAGAGAAGATAGTCGTTTTAATCAAGCTTTTTGGATAAATACTCCAGATAAATATTTAGATGCGGATAATTTGGCAATGCGTTTACTTATGAAAAATATTTGTGATTATAGCCGCAACAAAAATTTTTGCAAACAACTGCGTAAAACAGACGAAACTCATAATAAAATCATGGAACTTTTATATGAGCATATAAAGGAATCTGATGATTTCGAAAGATAAAAACTGTAATATTATGTGGTATATTATGCATTTGTGAGGTCAGAAGTAATATGCTATAATAATTCAGAGGTGATAATATGCTTGATTTATTGCAGGAGTTATATAAGGAAATAGAGAAAGATACGTAAAAACAAAATAAATAACTAAATGAGGCTTATACGAGCTTACAGGGGTATCTCTGTAAGCTTTCTTTATGCACAGCAGTTTATCTACCAATATTTTACCCCACCCCACGCAGGAATAGGACGGACTCTTTGGTAACGTACTAAATATGGATTCCAAACAAACAATCTAATCTATTTGATGTTTGTTGATACTTTGGCTGCCAGGGGATTGCACCAAGGCCAAAGGGTGCGCATTATTTAGTCTCACAGAGGAAGACTCAAAAACACGTATTAAAATACATCAAGTAATATAACGAAAAATAGGCATTTACAGGCGGAACTAGATTAAAAAAAGAGGTTCATTTTTTTCCGCCTGTATGTAAAGGTATATTATAGTCATGTCGTTTGGGATTACCAACGCTGTTTCAACTTACTTAGGAACTCCAAATGCATAACATATAAATAGCATACAGTGGAACAGTAGATGAGTCGTATGAGCAATCGAAATGATAGGTATGCATAAAAAAGAAAGAGTCGGAGTGATGCATTTAAAAACCATGAGAGAATATATTGACGACGTAGGAACGAAGTCGGTAATCAGTTTGTAATTCCAAACGGTATGACTCCATGTGCAAAAATTTCCAACGAAAATCGACCATCTTTTGAAAATTTTTTGACATATATAAATAGTGACTAAAGTTTTTGACGAAAGAAAGGACCTAATAGAATGGAAAAAAATAATATAGTAATGGAACGCACTACAGTTTCACAAAACGATGATTATGAAAGATATATTAACGCAACAAAAAATTTTTCAGACGAATTGTTACGTGCTTCTGTAGCTGTTAGTAATTTACCAGCTTCTCAATTCAATGAACATAGAAATAATATTTCAAAATTGATGTCAGATGCATCCAAAGCAATGAATATGATGCTTAAAAGCTTTGAGGAGGAATATGCTATGGTTGACAAATTAATGGAAGACCGATATCAATTAGAAACATATCTGAAAGAACACGGAATCATAAAAAACGAGAATACTCAGGAAGCAGAAAATGAATCAGATATCGAAAGATAAATAAGAGGAGATAACAGAATGAAGGCAATTTTAATTTGGTCAGATGGCACAGAAATAAACACCACAATCTTTGAAGATAAAGATGGAATCAGTGGAGTCGATAGGGCAAAAGCACAAATGCAAAAAGAGTATCATGAGCATGGGGATACACCAGATCCGGAATACGGAGCTTTTGAAGGCGAATGGAGTTGCTGCTATTCAGACGATTGTACAGACCTGTGCTATTGGGATATTGAGGAATTACCGGAAGATAAAACAGTTGCGTATTTGCCAATACAGAATTATCCGGACGCCTGTGAACTTTTAGGTGGTATGGTGGATGTAGTTGAAGATTTTCTGGAAGATAAAGGCATTACTGCCGAAATGTTACCCAATGCAGATAGAGAAGAAGATCCAGATGGAGCTTTGATCTATGGCAGTGATTATGATACTTTAGCGGATGAATTTGCGAGAAGTCTTGGTATCAGTAGAAATTATGAAGATTACGAAGATGATGATGTAAGAATTTCCCAAATGATAGAAAATTTACCTACCGATCTATTAAATGCCATCTACAGACACCAGAATCTTATGAATCGTATTCAGGATGCAAAAGATCATGCTGAGGATATGGGAATTGATATTTCCGAAGCAGATGCGAAAGAAATCGCCGAAGAATTTATTGATAACCATGATTGTAACCAGACAGAAAATGACCAGTTCGAAGGAATCATAAATGAGTTTGTAAAAAATCGAGAAACAGATAGGGGATATTGATAAAAATAAAATTACCTCTCTCTTTTATTTACATTTACGGTTTTTTTATACATAATATAGTAGGAACCTAAAATGTTTTGCTCATGAAAAGAGAGAGGTATAAATATATGGAAAATAACAATATGAAAGTATTTGATGTGGATGGTATTAAAGTAAGTATTCCTATGGATATGTATAAAATAGCTGTAAAAACACATGTGTTTGATGAGGAATTAACAGAAGAAGATAAAGAAGGAAATCGTATTTATCTCAGAAGTGTTATTTTAGCCGCATATACTCCAACTTTAGATGATTTAGGGAAAATTGACATGCCTGCTATTAAAACAAAATACACGAATGCAGAAATCTCCGAAAATGTACAGCCGATTATCATTGATAATATTAGATTGTATGGAGGAAATTATGATTCTACCAAATAATACTTCTGTACTAAGGAATATAAAAGATTCCTTTTATTATAATGGAATCGAAATATCGAAAAATCATATTGTTATAGGTGTATCATACACAGCTCAAAGTGAAATTTATTTGCTATATGTTAAATGACAATAGAGGAAAGAAAACAAAAAACGTATGAAGGTTTACAGTTACTCGAAAAAGATATTACCAGATTACAGAATAATATCAGTGAGTTAAAACAGATTCTTGAAGATATCCATACAGAAGAAGATATTGAAAAATATAGCGACTTCGATTTGGAAAAAGGATTGGATATTATCGAATTGTTTTAAGGAATGGACACAAAATTACTTTCACAAATTTTAGAAAATATAGGAGATATTATTATGAATTTATATATGACAGAAAATCAAAAAAGAAAATTAACAGAAGTAGTTACACTTATTCCGGAAAACGTGAAGGATATTTTACAGGAAATCCGTATTCCTGCTTACAATATTGAAAATGGTGGCGTCACAAAGAAATTTGATATGTATCTCATCTTTTCCAATGAAACAGAATTGCCGGAATCTGTAATTACATTTTTATCTGATTATGAAATGACATGGGAAAATACTATAAATATCGAGTTAATTGCGGAATTTAATGGATCAGACACTCCTGCTGGAGATACTGTATGGAAGGCAGGTACTTTACTATGATTTTACCGGAAAGTGCCCCCATGCAGGAAAAGGATTATCCTTATCTGAATCATGCTAATGCAATGTGGAAAAGACTTGGTATGATAAAAAATGGCGCAATAGAATATTGCTCCGATGACTATGCTGCATTAGCCAATACATTGGAACGATTTTATAAAGGCTTTTTACAAATACAGATGGATTTAAACCCAGATTATAAGCTGCCAAAAGGATATCTTACGAATGACCATGATCTGGTAAAATTGGTAAAGAAGATTAGTGTATTTGTGCCATTATATAAATCATCTACTCCAGAAGAATGTCAAATCAGAAACAAATTTTTAATGGAATTTAGACGGGCATATTCACAAGCTAGATATAGTGTAGAGATTCCATTCGAACAGTTTTGTCAGGTATATGATTTGGTAGCGGAACAAAAGAAGATACTTGATGATTACCTTGCTGCCAGGGAACGCCAGCTCGAAGAGATGGCATTAGATTTGTAAAAAATTGGAGAAAAATTATAATAAAATCTTTTAATTAATTGACAATGCCTCTGAAATTTATATAAGGATAATAAATAATCAAAAATATTTTTGATTTTATCTTATGTTTCGCGGTTTTTTTATACATATATAAATGTAAGACAAATCACATTCACAAACGGGGTAAAAAACAATGTCAAAATTTAAGGTTGGAGATTATGTAAAAGGAAATGATAAAACATACAAAAAGTATTCTGTAACTAATGCATATATGACATTAGCAAGGGTTATCGATGTTGATTTTTCTCCATCTATTAAAATTCAGGTAATCAAACATGATCATGATACATGCATTGGTATGATTACTTCTGTGGACGAAGCTGATATGGATCTTGTAGATTTAGATCCAGAAATTATCCATGATATTGAAAAAGAACAGAGATGTGAAAATTGTGAACATTGTTATGTCAGATTTACTGAATGCTATATGTTTGATAAAAAAATAGATACAAATAGAAATGTGTTAGAAAAACCTTGTGTTAGCTATAAGCCGAGAGAAAAGAAAATATTTTCATAAGTTGGAGAAAATAGATATAGGAAAATAAGGAGAATATTACAATATGAATATTTTAGCAGTGGTATTATTAGTTATGTTTATTTCTATAATGTTTGGTTACTTATAACCGGAAACCAATGTATGTTTCACCATAGTAAATTTATAAAAAATAATATTTTTTAAAAAATAAAAAAATAATTTTCATTTTTTGATATTTTTACGGTTTTTTTTGACATAAGGATATGTAACCAAGATATGTGTATAAAATGATAAGAGGAGTGTATGAATATGGCAAAGACTACAACTATGACTGAGATGTTAGTTACAGAAGCACTGAATGAACTGAAGACTCTGGATTCCAGAATTGATCGTGCGATTAGGACCGCAAAGTTTATTGCGGATGCAAAGACTGTAGATAATAAGGTAACTCCGTCTAAGACTAAGGAAGATTTTAAGACCGAGGCACAGTCTTCGTATGATACCATCGATAGTCTGATCAAGAGACGCGATAATATCAAGGCAGCGATTGTAGCCTCCAATGCAGCAACTACCGTAGATATCTGTGGTGAAACCATGACAGTAGCAAAGGCTATCGATACCAAGGCTTCCCTGGCATACAAGAAGGCATTACTGCGTGCCATGAAGAATCAGAGAGACCTTGCTGTTGGCAGTATGAATAGCAAGAATGCTGATCTGGAAAAGAAGATCGATAATGTAGTTATGACTTCCTTTGCTGCAAAGGATAAGTCTGCGGTAAAGCCGGAGGATTATGATTCTATCGCAGTACCGATGCGTAAGAGTGGAGAAGTATCCTTAGTAGATCCTCTGGAACTTGATAAGAAGATTGCAGAGCTGGAGCAGTATATCGAGGAATTCGATGCAACTGTGGATGCGAAGCTGCAGATTAGTAACTGTATTACTAAGATTGAGGTACCGGCATAAAATAGGTGATCGCCGTATTGATTACGGTGGCGGGACTGGATTTTATCCAGTCCTGCGATAAATAAAATATGGATGATGATACGAAAACTTAAAGTTACATACCTCCATTTAATTCTTTGGGATAGGATAAATAATTAAAGAATAAAACAAGCATTCGTGAAAAATGCAATAGCCTTTTAAGCTATTAAAGAAAATTATGTATATCGAGGATATCGATAAAAGCTTTAAATGCTCAATGGTGAATGGTTAATTTACAATGCTTAATTTTGAATCATCTTCTGGGTGGATAAACCCATCAATCGTCTTGGCAATGATATATTATTCTTTTTGTTATAAAAATACCAAGCTATTGTAAATGTGTATGCTAATAAAAAGAAAATATATGCCGGTTAATCTTCGAATCATCGATAAAATCCTACATTGATGCATTATGCATTTGGTTTGTGGAGTGATATGTAAGTATCCCAAGATATCCAGTAGGCTGTATCAGCATCCATTATATTACAAGTATAATGATATTTTCTGAAAATGTGATATAATAAAAGTAAAGATAAAGAAAAAACGCATAGTAAATGTGGGAAAGGATAAGACAATGTTTAATCGACTTTATGAGCATTATGAATACGAACACGAATTATTTCTGCATGAAAACAGTATTATTTGTAATGCTCAGAATAAGGTAGATATGATACATTGGGATTGATCAATTTAGGAAAAATAGATCATAATCAAATCCAAGTAACCACTTACCTAATTCGGGCAGGTGGTATTTTTTATGGAAAGGATTATGACAATGCCTACAATTGATATGCAAAGTACAGGACAAAATATTATAACAATGAGAAAAGCAGTTGGAATGACTGTGAGAGATTTACAAGATGTATTTGGATTTTCTACTCCACAGGTGATATACAAATGGCAACAGGGAGTAGCAATGCCAACAATCGATAATCTGGTTGTATTAGCTAAAATCTTTCAAACAACAATAGATAATATTATTGTTACAAAATAAATAAAAGCGGTCCCATAGTCTAAAGGTTATGACACTGGCCTTTCAAGCCAGAGATACCGGGTTCAAGTCCCGTTGGGATCATATGTCTCTTTCGTCTAATGGTTAGGATAGGAGACTCTCGATCTCCGGATGTTGGGTTCAAATCCCACAAGAGGTACTGTGGCTGTAGCTCAATTGGTAGAGCAGTGGATTGTGGTTCCACCGGTTGCGGGTTCAATTCTCGTCGGTCACCTATGGGTAGGTCGTATAGCGGCAATTACAGCGGTCTGTAAAACCGTTGACTTCGGTCTACGTTGGTTCGAGTCCAACCCTACCCACTTACTCTTTATTTATAATCATATGCACCCGTGGTGAAATTAGGAATACACATCGGATTTAAGATCCGACGCCGCAAGGCTTGAGGGTTCGATCCCCTCCGGGTGTATTTGGATGTGGCGAAATTGGCAAACGCGACAGACTCAAACTCTGTTGAAACAATTCTTGAGGGTTCAAATCCCTTCATCCAAATTATGCCCGTATGGTGGAAATGGTAGACACGGCTGCCTTAGAAGCAGTTGCGAAGAGCGTGAGAGTTCGAGTCTCTCTATGGGTACTGATAATATTATTCATTATATGTAAAATTTTTAAAAGAGGTATTATATATGAGTATGACAAAATCGAGACGTAGTGTATATAATAAATCATGGTATAAACGAGAGTGTAAATTCGATATGAAACGTCGGAAACGAGAATATAATCGTAAAATTAGACATCAAAAACTATCAGAGGATTCCTGTTCCAGAGGATACAATCAGAAATTTCGTCATTTAGAATGGAATACATTGACTTAACATCGGTAGATATAATGATCCAGAAGAAATTATTTTTCTTTTGGATTATTTTTTTGACCATTTTTTATATGTTTTTATACAAATGATTGCAGAAAAAGCTTATTGGGAAAATAACGCTGCACTTACAATGGCAGATAAGTTAAACACATTAATTATCGATGAAATTACAGTCCTGAGTAATTAATTTTACAAATGCAAAAAAATCGCTTGACATAGTAGTAAAAAACTACTATATAATAAGTAAAAGATAGTAGTAAAAAACTACTATGTTAGGGAGGATAAAGAAATGGAACGAAATGCTGCGGGACTTACCGAGGAAGAGTTCTTAGCAAATTACAATCCGGGAGATTATGAGAGACCATCTGTAACAGTAGACATGATGGTGCTTCGTGTAAAACAGGATTTTAGTTGTTTGCAGATATTACTAATCAAGAGAAAAGACCATCCATTCATCAACTGTTTTGCTCTGCCAGGGGGATTCATCAATATGCGGGAGTCGGCATATGAGGCTGCTTGTCGAGAACTGCAGGAGGAGACAGGTCTTACCAATATCTATTTGGAACAGATTTATACAATGAGCAAACCGGACAGAGACCCAAGAATGCGGGTAATCGATATTGCTTATGCAGCTTTGTTACCATTTGGATATCAGGCGAATGTAAAAGCCGGAGATGATGCAAAGGACGCACTTTGGTTTGATATTGATATTTCAGATGATCATTTGAGACTTCATAATGAAGAAAAAGATATTCATATCAAATATCAATTAGAAACAAAGACTTTTAAAAATGGAATACTAACGATTGAAAACAAGATTCCTGTGCAGGATGGAGATGTACTGGCATTTGACCATGCAGATATCATTTTAGAAGAGTTGGTCCGGCTGAAAAATAAAGTTATGTATACCGATATTGCTTTTAATCTGGTACCCAAAAAATTCACTTTGCCGGACTTGCAAAGAGTATATGAGATTTTATCACAAAAATCTTTGTATAAATCAAATTTTAGGGATTTAGTGCAAGAAAAAATAGAAGCACTGGATATTACAACAAAACCATTTACGAGTTCCAGGACTTCCAAAGTTTTTCAATATAGACAAAGAGGGTAAAACATGAAATATGGAGTAATCATTACCAGAGCACAGCCATTGCATATTGGTCATGTAAAAGTAATTAAAAAAGCCTTGGAAGAAAATGACAAAGTATTATTAATCATTGGAAGTGCTGATAAATCTATGACCGAAAGAAATCCTTTTTCTATCGATTTGAGATGGCAACAATATTTACAAATGCTTTGTTATTACAAATGGAATTTCGACCAAATAAAAGCAATAAAACTACCGGATTGGAGTGCTGATAAGAATATTCCATATGATAGTAATGTAGGCAGTGATAATCAAAATTATAAAACAGTAGCAAAAGAGTGGGGATTATATCTTTATTATAATATTGTAGGTGCCATTGGACAAAAGGACTTTACATTATATTATAATGATGACCCGGCGATTATTAAAGAATGGTTCCCCGACTATATCTGGGATCGAATTACTTTAAAGTCAATGGAAAGAGATGATATTTCTTCCAGTAAGGTAAGAACAGCAATAGTAACCGACAATATAACATATCTAAAAGAAACCGTACCATATTTAAGTAGTTCTGATATAAATAGCTGTCGTAGGATTTTACAAACAATACAAAAAGGGAGGAAATAACTTATGAGTATGAAAGTTTTGATGGTAATTGATGCACAGAATGATTTTATTACAGGAGCTTTAGGTAATAAGGAATGCGAAGCTGCGGTACCAAAGATTGTAGAAATGATTAATAGTAAGAAATATGATGAGATTATTCTTACGATGGATTCCCATGATGAGAATTATATGGAAACCAAAGAAGGCAAAAACTTACCGGTGCCACACTGTATCGTACCTACTGGCGTTTGGACACCTACGGACGGCTGGATGATTCATCCTGATATTTATTTTGCCATTAAAAGAAATTATGATTCGGATGAAATAGAAGTCTTTAAAAAGCCCACTTTTGGTGCTATTTCCATAATTCCCAAATATCAGAAACTTTGGGAGGCATATGGACCGAATTTGGAAATTGATTTCGTTGGCTTCTGCACGGGCATCTGCGTATTGAGCAACGTAGCAATCGCAAAGGCAACCTTACCGGAAGCAAATATCTGTGTTATTGAGGACGCATGCGCATGTGTAACACCCAAGACTCATAAGACAGCGATTGAAGCGATGAAACTGATTCAGGTAGATATGTTACAGACAAAGGATTTGTAAGAGGAGGAGAAAAATGAAATTACCGCAGATTATTACCAGCTTACTGGAAACCGATATGTATAAGTTTTCTATGGGGCAGACGATTTTCCACCAGTTTAGTTCCTATAAAACTACATGGACGTTTAAATGCAGAAACAAAGATGTGTTCTTTACTCCTGCTATGGTAGAAGAAATTAAGGAGCAGATCAAAGCTTATTGTGAATTACGATTTACAGAAGATGAACTGTTTTATCTGGAAAATATCAAATGGATTAAGGGGTCTTATGTGGATTTCTTAAGACTGTGGCAGCCCAGATATGAGGATTTTACGATTACAACCGATGCGGAATGTGGATTATCCATTGAAGCTGCTGGCACTTGGTTAAATACTTCCATGTATGAGATTCCGACATTGGCGATTGTAAACGAAGTCTTTTTCCGGATGAACTATGATTATGAAAAGCTGTATGATTCTTTCGAAGAAAAACTGAACACCAAAATTGATAAATTAGGATGGGCTTACTGTCTTGGTAATTTTAGTGAGTTTGGATTGCGACGCAGACTTTCTGCACAGGCACAGGAACTGGCAGTAAGAAGACTTTCTGAGGTAAACAAAGGTGATTATGTGTCTTCTCATTTTGTAGGAACTTCTAATGTATATCTTGCAAAGAAGTATGGATTAACACCGGTGGGTACTATGGCACACGAATGGATCATGTGTACCGGACAGGGCAATCACAAGCATAATCCGGCATATTCTAACTGGTATGCATTAGATGCCTGGGTAAAGGAATATGGAGTGTTAAATGGTATTGCTTTAACAGATACCATTACGACAGACTGTTTTTTAAGAGATTTTCAACTTACTTATGCGACACTGTTTAGTGGTGTCAGACATGATAGTGGGGATCCTTTTGAATGGGGAGAGAAGATGATTGCTCATTATGAGTCTTTGGGAATTAATCCAAAAACAAAGACATTATTATTCAGCGATAGTCTCGACTTTGAAAAAGCGGATAAATTATACAGCCATTTTAGAGAAAAAGCAAATGTGGCATTTGGAATTGGCACTTATATTAGTAATGATACCAATGTTCCTGCATTAAATATCGTAATGAAGGTTACAAAGTGTAATGGCATGGATGTTGCTAAGATTTCCGATACGCCGGGAAAAGGCATGTGCAAGAATGCGGATTATGTAGACTATTTGCAGAGATGTATTGACTGGAGACTTGCAAACGATAAGTAAAGACCATCCCTGGCAGGAGTGGAATTAGCTATCGTCATTTATATATGGAGGATTTTTATGGATAGTAGACCAAATTTAGGATATGGTTTTTATAAAGTAGCTGCGGCATCTTTTCCGATTACATTAGGAGATGTATTTGCAAATGCCAAAAAGATTTGTGAATATATTGAAAAAGCAGTAACAGAAAAGGTACAATTATTGGTATTTCCGGAATTGAGTTTGACGGGATATACCTGTGGAGATATGTTTCTTCGAAAAGAGTTATCTGAACAGGCTGAATATGCATTACGTGATATCAAAGAAGCAACCAATGGGAATAATATTCTGGTATGTGTAGGAATGCCGATTGAAGACCACGGAAAATTGTTTAATTGTGCCGTATATATTCAGAGTGGTCATATTAAGGGAATCGTACCTAAAACATATATCCCGAATTATGGGGAATTTTATGAGAAAAGATGGTTTGTATCTTCTACCTGCCGTACCTCTGATTTCCTTTTTCTGCTAGGGGATAAAGTACCTTTTTCGGAAAGACTGTTATTAGATGGCGGTAGTGATGTTATTATAGGCACTGAAATTTGTGAAGATTTATGGGTAGATAGCCCGCCCAGTGGATTGCTCAGTCGTGCAGGAGCTACCATCATTGTAAATCCATCTGCAAGTAATGATTTAATCGGAAAAAGAGAATATCGTAGAAATCTCGTAAAAATGCAGTCAGGTAGATGCAGAGCCGGATATATTTATGCTTCCAGTGGGGCAGGGGAAAGTTCCACGGATCTTGTGTTTTCCGGACATTGTATGATTGCAGAAAATGGCAGATTGTTAGCAGAATCTACAGATATTATGCAGGATGATATTATGGTTATTTCTGTCATTGATATTGAAAAATGTGTAAATGACAGGCGTAAATTCAATAGTGATGTATGGGGTGAAGTACCTGATATTGTATGGGAAAAGGTTTTTGTATCGGGATTCCCTTATGCTTTACCGGAAAAAATAGATCCTTACCCTTTTGTGCCAGGGGATCCAAAAGAACGTGAAAATCGTTGTATGGAAATCTTAAATTTACAGGCAAAAGGATTAATCCAAAGATTACGTGCAACTGGGATAGAAAAAGTAGTAGTTGGGATTTCCGGAGGATTAGATAGTACATTGGCATTATTGGTATGTTGTATTGCCTTCGATCAGTTGGAATTACCAAGGAAAAACATTCATACCATTACAATGCCGGGATTTGGGACCAGTGTAAAAACAAAAGGGCTGGCAGACGAATTAATTGGCCATCTTGAAACTACTTATAAAGTCGTAGATATTACAGCAGCATGTACACAGCATTTAAAAGATATTGGACATGCTCTTGATGTATATGATATCGCTTATGAAAATGTACAGGCTAGGGAGCGAACACAAATTCTTTTTGATTATGCAAATATGATAAATGGCTTGGTGATTGGCACCGGAGATTTATCTGAACTGGCATTAGGGTGGTGTACTTATAACGGAGACCATATGAGTAATTATGCGGTCAATGTTGGAGTACCAAAGACACTGGTAAAATATCTGGTAGATGCCTATGCGGATATTTACGCGGAGGACAATGGTACAAGGAGTACAAGAGGTATTTTAAAAGAAATTGTAGATCTACCGATTTCTCCGGAATTACTGCCTACAGATAAAAATGGTGAAATGGCACAAAAAACGGAAGAGAGTATTGGAAAATATGATTTACATGATTTCTTTTTATATCATTATTTAAGAAACGGATTTGGAAAAGAAAAGATTTTAGTCCTTGCAAAAATTGCATTTCCAAAAGTAACAGAAGAAGAAATCAGTAAAACATTAGATATTTTCTATCATAGGTTCCGGACACAGCAATTTAAACGTTCTTGTATTCCGGACGGACCGAAAGTAGGTAGTGTAGCATTATCTCCGAGAGGGGATTTAAGATTACCAAGTGATTTAATGAAAATGTATTAAAATAAGACAGACAGGGTAAAAACCTGTCTCAGACTGTAGACAAAACGCTTTTGGTCAGCACTCCAGAAGCGTTTTTCTTGTT